>Ga0210391_10000130_pt1 | contig 90188 bp, 83 predicted proteins | sample IncBWC12OmetaG_FD_160573 | JGI IMG/M metagenome (GOLD analysis project Ga0210391, IMG submission 160573) | Forest soil microbial communities from Barre Woods Harvard Forest LTER site, Petersham, Massachusetts, United States - Inc-BW-C-12-O ...
CAAGGTGGTCGCGACGGTGGAGAGTCATGGCAAGGGCGACAAGGTTCGCATTGTCAAATTCCGCCGCCGCAAGCATTACAAGCGCGAGAAGACGCATCGGCAGCCCTACACCGATGTGAAGATCACGCAGATCGTCGCGTAAGAGTAGAGGAGATATCGCATGGCACACAAAAAGGCAGGCGGCAGTACTCGCAACGGTCGCGATTCGCATTCCAAGCGCCTGGGGGTCAAGAAATTCGGCGGTGAGGACGTGCTCGCGGGCAACATCCTGATCCGGCAGCGCGGCACGGTGTATCGCCCCGGCGTGAACGTCGGCATCGGCACCGATCACACCTTGTTCGCGAAGGCCCACGGCGTCGTTGAATTCCAGGTCAAGGGCGCCGAGCAGCACACCTACGTCAACGTCGTTACCAAGCAGTAGCGATGCGCGCGGGCCTTTCGGGCTCGCCATCAGACACCTAAGGGGGTAGGGCAACCTGCCCCCTTTTTTGTTTCTGCGCCTTTGGCGCAAATGAGTCCACAGCATGAAATTCGTCGACGAAGCCAAACTCAAGGTCCAGGCGGGCAACGGCGGTCGCGGCTGCGTGAGTTTTCGCCGCGAAAAATTCGTGCCCTTCGGCGGCCCCGACGGCGGCGACGGCGGGTTGGGCGGCAGCGTCTACTTGAAGGCCGTGGAAGGGATGAACACCCTGGCGGATTTTCGCATCTCGCGCACCTACCGGGGTCAGAACGGCGAGAGCGGCAGCGGCAACGACTGCACCGGACACGGCGGCGACGATATCTATGTGTCCATTCCGGTGGGCACGGTGATCTCGGATATAGACACCGGCGAGCAGCTCGGGGATCTCACCCAGGCGGGCCAGACGTTGCTGGTCGCCAAGGGCGGCAAGGGCGGCTGGGGCAATACCCGCTTCAAATCCAGCACTAATCGTACGCCGCGTAAGTCAGGCCTGGGGCTCCCCGGCGAGAAGCGCGAGCTCATGCTCGAGCTGAAATTGATCGCCGATGTGGGCCTGCTAGGTCTACCGAACGCAGGTAAGTCCACCCTGATCCGAGCGGTCTCCTCGGCACGGCCGAAAGTGGCGGACTATCCCTTCACCACGCTCTATCCCAACTTAGGGGTGGTGACCGCAGGCCCTGGGCGGAGCTTCGTCATGGCGGACATCCCTGGCTTGATCGAGGGCGCGGCCGACGGTGCGGGCCTCGGGATTCGGTTCTTGAAGCACCTGCAGCGCACCCGGGTGTTGCTGCATCTCATCGATATCGCACCGCCCGACCCCGACGCCGATCCGGTCAAGGATGCGCGCACCATCATCGCGGAACTCAAGAAGTTCGCCGCCGATCTTGGCGCAAAGGAGCGTTGGCTCTGCATCAATAAAATCGATCTGCTGGAGCCCGTGGAGGTGGAGCGACGGGCCAAGGACATCGTGCGGCGCCTGCGCTGGAAAGGACCGGTCCTGCGTATCTCGGGCGCCACCGGCGCCGGTACGGATGAACTCAAGCAGGCGGTGATGCGCTATCTCGAAGCACATCCGCGGCCGTCGGCCTCGCACGCGGACGCTGCCGCAGCCGATTCGGCCGTCTAAGCTTTATGTGTTAGGTCTTGGCGGCCCGGTCGGCCCCGCGACTACTTGGCGAGCGCGCGAACCTGTTTGGTGAGACGGCTCTTATGACGCGCGGCTTTGTTGCGATGAATAATGCCCTTGTTGACCATGCTGTCGATCACGGGCGTGGCGGCAGCCAGGGCCGACGCCGCTTCATCGTGCTTGCCGGCCTTCAACGCGAGGGTGGCCTTGCGAATGGCGCTGCGCAGCTGCGAGGTGAGCGCGTCGTTGCGGGCTCGGTGCACCGTCGACTGTCGGGCAGCTTTTTCAGCAGATTTCGTATTCGCCAAGCGAGAGACTCCTTAAACCCTAGGGGTGCCGATTCGGACCCCAAAAGAGCCGCGTAGCTTGCCGATTGGCTCGGTGCTTGTCAATCGATGCGCTTCGAGGCGGTCTTTTGCCTGTTCAAGTGGGGCCCCAGAATCGCCGGAAACCTGAGTATAATCACAGCCTTTCGCCATGGAACTAGTTCGCGGTCTGCACAATATTTCGGCTCGCCATCGAGGCTGCGTGCTGACCGTGGGCAACTACGACGGCGTCCATCTGGGTCACCAGCAAATGATCGGCGCGCTCAAGGTGCGAGCCGCCGAGTTCCGCTCTGCGGCAACGGTGCTGGTCTTTGAACCGAGTTCGAAGGAGTTCATCGATCCCGATGACGCGCCGCCGCGCCTGACGAGGTGGCGGGAGAAGTTTCTGGCCCTTGAGGCGCAGGGGGTGGAGCGTCTGGTGACCCTGCGCTTCGATGAGTGCATGCGCGCCATGACCCCGCAGTCTTTCGTCGACGAATTGATCGTCGAGAGGCTGGGTACACGGCACATGGTGGTGGGTGATGATTTTCGCTATGGCAGCAAGGCCTGCGGCACCATCGAGACGCTGCGTGCCGCGGGTGAGACACACGGCTTCGGGGTCGAGCAGATAGAGCCGTTCGTGTTCGATGGCGTGCGCGTGAGCAGCACGGCCGTGCGTGAACGCTTGGAGTTCGCCGACTATGCGGGGGCCGCGCGCTTGTTGGGCCGCCCGTATCGGATGATGGGGCGGGTGGCCCCGGGCTCGAAGCTCGGCCGCGAGCTGGGCTTTCCGACCGCGAACTTGCGATTGATGCGCCGCAAGTCCCCGGTGTGGGGCATTTTGGCAGTGTGGACGCACGGCATCGGCTCGCGTCCTCTGCCCGGCGTCGCGAGCCTGGGGACCCGGCCCACGGTGAATGGGACAGAGCCTTTGCTCGAAGTGCATGTGTTCGATTTCGCGGGTGATTTGTACGGCCGCGCGATCGAGGTGGAGTTCGTCGCGAAGCTGCGCGATGAGGTGAAGTTCGATTCTTTGGATGCGATGACGGTGCAAATGCAGATCGATGCAGCCCGGGCGCGCGAGGTGTTGTCGAAGGTGGATTGTGGCTGACTACAAAAATACGATTAATTTGCCGAACACGGGTTTCCCGATGAAGGCCGATCTTGCCAACCGCGAGCCCAAGATGCTGGCGGCATGGGAACACAGCGGCCTGTACGGCAAGATTCGCGCGGCCGCCAAAGGCCGGCCCTCGTTCGTGCTCACCGACGGTCCTCCCTACGCCAACGGCGCCATCCACCTGGGTCACGCCGTGAACAAGATCCTCAAGGACATCATCGTCAAGTCGCGCACCCTGGACGGGTACGATGCGCCCTATGTACCGGGTTGGGATTGCCACGGCCTGCCCATCGAGATGCAGGTGGAGAAGACTCACGGCCGCGTCGGACAGAAAATCGATGCCAAGGCGTTTCGTGCGGCCTGCCGCGAGTACGCCCGCAAGCAGATCGATGCGCAGCGCGCCGATTTCAAGCGCCTAGGAGTGCTCGGCGACTGGGATCATCCCTACATGACCATGGCGCCGCGATTCGAGGCCGATCAGCTGCGCGCGCTCAGTCTCATCATCCAGAGGGGCCATGTGTACAAGGGCTTCAAGCCCGTGCACTGGTGCCTGAACTGCCGCTCCGCATTGGCGGAGGCCGAAGTTGAATATGAGGACAAGACCTCGCCCAGCATTTACGTGCGCTTTCCGGTGGTCGATACCGACGATTTAGCGCGGCGCTTTGCGATCGAGGTGCTCGCCGAACGGACGGTGGGTGAGGGAGTGCCGACTTCACTCGCCATCTGGACCACCACTCCCTGGACCTTGCCCGCGAATCGCGCGGTGGCGGTGCATCCGCAGTTCGACTACTCGCTGATCGAATTCGACTTAGGAGCCGGTCCCGAGCGCATGGTGCTCGCGAGCGAATTGGTGGGTGCCGTTACGAAATCCGTGGGTATCGAGAATTGGAGCCTGATCGCCATGGTCAAGGGCGCGGCTCTCGAGCATTTGCGGCTGCGCCATCCGTTCTACGACCGCGAAGTCCCGGTGATTCTCGGCGATCACGTCAACCTCGATGCCGGCACCGGCGCCGTGCATACCGCGCCCGGACATGGCCTGGACGACTACAACGTCGGCCGCCGCTACGGCCTGGAAGTCGACAACCCGGTGGGCGGCGACGGTCGATTCCTCCCCTCGACGCCGCTCTTCGCCGGCGAGCAAGTGTTCGACGCCAATGCCCACGTCATCAAAGTGCTATATGACAACGGGCGACTGCTCAAGGACGAGCCGTACCACCATTCTTATCCGCACTGCTGGCGCCACAAGACGCCGGTCATCTTTCGGGCCACCCCGCAGTGGTTCATCAGCATGGAACAGGCGGGCCTGCGCAAGGGCGCGCTCGAAGCCATCGCGCACGTGGACTGGATGCCATCCTGGGGCGAGCAGCGCATCAGCAGCATGATCGCCGTCCGTCCGGATTGGTGCATCTCCAGACAGCGGACCTGGGGAGTGCCTCTGCCGTTGTTCGTCGATAAGGAATCGGGCGAGCTACATCCGAGAACCGCGGCGCTGATCGAAGAGGTGGCCAAGCGCGTCGAGAAGGATGGCATCGATGCCTGGTTCGATCTGGATGCCGCCGCCTTGCTGGGGCCCGACGTAGACAGGTACGACAAGGCCAGCGACGTGATGGATGTGTGGTTCGATTCGGGGGTGGTGCATCACTGTGTGTCGCAATCGCGACCCGAGATCACCGTGCCGGCCGATCTGTACCTCGAGGGCTCGGATCAGCATCGGGGCTGGTTCCACAGCTCACTGCTCACCTCCGTGGCCATGCATGGCCGCGCTCCCTATCGCGGCGTGCTGACGCACGGTTTCACCGTGGATGAGAAAGGCCGAAAGATGTCGAAGTCCATCGGCAACACGTTGGTGCCGCAGAAATTGACCAGCACCTTGGGTGCCGATGTGGTGCGCCTGTGGGTGGCCGCGACCGACTACGCCAACGAAATGAGCGTGTCGGATGAGATCCTCAAGCGCATGGCGGATTCCTACCGACGTATCCGCAATACCCTGCGGTTCCTTCTGGGAAACATGCACGAGTTCGATCCCGCTCATCACGCAGTGGCTTTCGATGACATGGTGGCCCTCGATCAGTGGATGACGGCCAAGGCCTTTGCCCTGCAGAATGAGGTGGTCACCGCGTTCCGCAACTACGAATTTCACGACATCTACCAAAAGATCCACAATTTCTGCGTGGTGGAGCTCGGCGGGTTCTACCTCGACATCATCAAGGACCGGCTCTATACGACAGGCACGAACAGCGCCCCACGGCGCTCCGCGCAGACTGCGGTGCATCACGTGGCCCAGGCGATGGTACGCTGGATCGCGCCCATCTTGAGTTTCACGGCTGAAGAGGTCTGGGGGTTTCTACCCAATGTTCCGAACGAGTCGGTGTTCTTGAATACCTGGCATGTATTTCCCGCCGGTGCCGAGCGCGAGCCTGCGATCGACTGGGCTGCGCTCATCGGCTTGAAGAAGGACGTGGCGCGCGATCTCGAGCGGTTGCGCGCCGCCGGCGAGATCGGCGCCCCGCTCGATGCGGAGGTGACCGTGTACGTCCCTGCCGCGCAGGCCGCGCGCTACAAGGCGCTGGGCGATGAGCTGAGATTTCTGCTGATCACCAGCCAAGCGCACGTGGTCGAGACGAACAGCCCGTCCGCCTCCGGAGTACCCACGAGCCTTGCGGACGTCTGGATCGAGGTCAAACCCAGCAGTCAACCCAAGTGCGTGCGCTGCTTTCATCTGCGCAGCGATGTCGGGAGCGATCCTCGGCATCCGGAACTTTGCGCGCGCTGCGTCGTCAACGTCGAGGGGCCCGGTGAGGAGCGTCATTTCGCATGATCAGTGAAGAGATTCGCGGGCGACCCGCGTTGTGGCTGCTGCTGTCGGCCCTGGTGATACTGGCCGACCAGGCGAGCAAGGCCTTTATCGCCGGCCACTACCTGGAGTTCGAGTTCACCCGCATACTGCCGGTCCTGGACATCACCTGCATGCACAATGTGGGCGCCGCGTTCAGCTTTCTCGCCTCCGCCTCCGGATGGCAGCGGTGGCTGTTCATAGGCCTCGCCGGTGTGGTCAGCGTCGGTATCACGTTCTGGCTGGTCAGGCTGCCGCGGGGCACCCATGCGCTGCTGGCTGCCGGCCTTGCGCTGGTGCTCGGGGGGGCTCTGGGCAACGTGATCGATCGGATTCGCCTGGGCTACGTGATCGATTTCATCCACTTTCACTGGGAACGGGCGTATTTTCCTGCCTTCAACGTGGCGGATTCGGCCATCACGATCGGCGCCGCCTGTCTATTATTGGATGCTTTATTTGAAGCAAAGCGGAAAACCTGATGCAAATATTCCTGGCTAATCCGCGCGGATTCTGCGCCGGTGTGGATCGCGCGATCGACATCGTCGAGCGGGCGGTGGTGCTGTTCGGCGCACCCATCTACGTGCGCCACGAAGTGGTTCACAACAAGTACGTGGTGGATCGGCTGCGCACCATCGGCGCGGTGTTCGTCGACGAATTGGATGAGGTGCCCGACGGCGCCACAGTGATCTTCAGCGCCCACGGCGTGCCGCGCGTGGTGCAGCAGGAGGCCCAGCGCAGATTGCTGAACGTATTCGACGCAACCTGTCCGTTGGTGACCAAGGTGCACATGGAAATCACCCGCTATGCCCGCGAGGCGCGCGAGGTGTTCTTGATCGGCCACGCCGGACACCCGGAGGTGGAGGGCACCATCGGGCAATTCGATGTCACTCTCGGCGGTGCGATCTACCTGATCCAGACGGTCGAGGATGTGGAGCGCGTGACGGTACGCAATCCCGCGCATCTGGCCTTCGTCACTCAAACGACACTGTCCGTCGACGATACCGCCTCCATCGTCGCCGCTTTGCGCGCCCGCTTTCCCGGGCTCAAGGCGCCGGTGAAGGAGGACATCTGCTACGCCACTCAGAACCGCCAGGACGCCGTGAAGGATTTGATCGGCCGCTGCGAGGTGCTGGTGGTGGTCGGGTCGAAAAGCAGCTCGAATTCCAATCGGCTGCGTGAAATGGCCGACAAGAACGCCAAGCCGGGCTACTTGGTGGACGGCCCCGAGGATCTGCATCGCGAATGGTTCGAGGGGGTCAAGACCGTGGGGGTGACCGCCGGGGCTTCCGCGCCCGAGATTCTGGTGCAAGGGGTGATTGCGCAGCTTCGCCAATGGGGAGGGGAGGTGGCCGAGGAGCTCCAGGGACGGAAGGAGCACGTGATATTCGCGCTGCCCAAAACCTTGCGCGAAGTCGCAAAGGACGGAGCCAGTCTTTCGTCGGTGGGTCCCACGGGGTAGAATGCGGCCCCTTTCGGGTTGCGACGCCGCAATAGCTCAGTTGGTAGAGCAACGCATTCGTAATGCGTGGGTCAGGGGTTCGAATCCTCTTTGCGGCACCATTCCCGACTTGCAAGAACGTCCGCAGACGTCCACCAAGCAAGCAAAAAGCACTGTAAATCAAGGCGTTTTTCGCTAAATAATGTCTAATTTAGCGACTTGACGCCCCGACCATCGTGGGGGCATAAGTGGGGGCATCGTCACTCCACGGAAGGTCCATGCCCCCATGTTGACCGACACTGCAATCTATGGAGTTGGTGCGTGAGTTGCAGTCGGTGACCGGTCGCGGCCAGTACGTGTTCCCGTCGCTTCACAGCGGCTCTCGGCCAATGAGTGAAAATACAGTGAACGCCGCGCTTCGGCGGCTTGGGTATTCGACCGACGAAATGACGGGCCATGGATTCCGGTCGCTGGCTTCCACTTGCTTGAATGAGCAAGGCTATCACCCGGATCTCATCGAGTTACAGCTCGCGCATGCGGAGCGCAATCAGGTGCGAGCGGCTTACAACAAGGCCAAGCGACTTCCTGACCGTCGGAAGATGATGCAGGCGTGGGCTGACTATCTTGACGGGCTACGCGCGGGCGCGAACGTGGTGCCTTTCAAGCGCATGGCTGGCTGATCTGTGAAATCCCGCACTATCCCGGACCGTAGCTTTTAGGCTACAATAGCTTCAGGAGGGTAAGACACTGATCTTGCTGTTTTGCGGCGGCGACAAGAGCACTCAAGCCAAGGATATCGAGACAGCCCATGCGTACTGGAAAGACTACAAGACTCGCTTCCCCAAGCCGCCCGTTCAGAGCAGCGGATCACCTTCGAACCGAGGCCGACGTCGCCGTATACATTGAGGCGATGCTCGCGGATGGTGACGCACGCGCGGTTCCCGTTGCGCTGCGAACCATTGTCGACGCCGTGGGCGGTATGGCCGCGCTCGCCGCCAAGACCGGACTCTCGCGTGAGACGCTATACCGGACACTTTCCAAGCGCGGCAATCCTCGGCTCGATACCCTCGCGGTGATACTGGCGGCTTTTGGATTGCGCCTGACGGTACAGCCGGCGCAGAAAACCCGCGGGCGCCGCAGTGAGCCAAGACCCGCACTTGTGTGATCATCACTACAGAAAACATCGCTGGTGTGGTCTGCAAGAAGTCACAATGCCTGCGTCTTGCGCCATCAATTCGCAGACGACCGCGACCAAATCGCATTTGGCGGAAACATAGCAACTTTGCCAATTCGGCCGCGCGGGCGATCATCGCCTGCCAATCCACTCCACGATCCCGAGTTCTGTCCGGAACACGAATACGACGGCGACGACAGCGGCTAGCGCAACGAACACCGTGCCGGCGCTTACGAGAGTCGATGGCAGGCGAGGTAGATCGATCGGCTCCCCAGTCGACTCATGATAGTCGACACACAGGCTGCATAGGCCAAACAGGTAGATGGCTACCAGTACATCTCATGGGGCATATCTGGGGGCAGATCAAATTGCGAAGTCAAAAAAGTGCGGCAATTACAGATGCTTAGTGCGCCTATTCCAATCCTCCAATTTTTACAAAATCAAACACATACGTGGTGCAACCGTTCCGGCGCGATTGTCTCACTATAGCTTTTTTTAGTCCGCACAATGCGTGGGTCGGAGCGCGAGCTCTCATCCAAAGTCCTAGAAAGCGGCTCGTCGCGCAACTTGAGATTTGTCTTTCTGATTGCTCATGCGTTGAACCTCCGACAGATCTGTGAGACGACAGGGTGCCGCCGAGCGCGGCGCTTATACCACCCGACCTGACTGCGCATGCCGCTGCAAGTTACGGTCGATTCGGTCCTCTAACGCCGGAAAAATCGGGCTTTGGTTACTACCTACGAGGTAGTTGCTGCGCGGCGTGGCGTCTCTATGATGCTGCCATCCATTCAACGCACCGAGGGCCTATGAACGAATCCACTCTGACTCGTCGCACTTTGCTCGCAGCGGCCGCTGCAATCCCGCTTTCAAGCGTTGCCGCCGCAAGCGAAAACATTCAATCCGCTCATCCAAAGGATATCAATATGAATTCGAGAACTTTCACCAAGACTCCCGCACCGGATTGGCTGCTCGCTTTCTGGCGCGAGATCGACGACAAGACCTGGGGCAAAGGCTTTGACTGCTTCAAGGAGGATGCCATTGCCAATCTCGGAGTCAGCGATTGGCATGGGCGCGAGGCTATCCGCGAGAATCTTCGTGCGTTCGTCGACAAGGGATTTACCGCGCATCACGAGGTCGTAGAATACTGGGACGGTGGATCGCTCAAGGTGTTTCGGGGATTTGTGACCATGAAACCCAATGATTCGACTCAGAAGACCGTCCGGCCCGCGATGACTCACTTCTTCTACATGGATGAAAAGGATCCATCGAAGGTGGCTCACTGGTACGGGTCTGTCGGCCCGGTTGCATTCTAGGATGCGGCAGCGCAAGCAGTGGCGCGAACGTCATATGCGCTTCGGATTGATAAGCTAGATAAGCACTATGTCCAAATCGAAGAACAGGACTCAGGCGAGTGACCTCGGAGCGCTGCTGCGCCACTGGCGGGGTGCTCGCAACAAGAGCCAGATGGAGGCGTCACTCGATGCCGGGGTCTCGCAACGCCACTTGAGCTTCATTGAGATCGGCCGCAGCGTTCCGAGCCGTGAGACCTTGATCGGCATCGCCGAGGCGCTGGAGATTCCCTATCGGGATCGCAACGCGCTCCTGCTTGCGGCCGGCTACGCGCCAATGTACAAAGATGCCGGCTGGGACGAGCAAGAGTTGCGAAGCGTCACCGGGGCGCTAAACCGCATGCTGCGGCAGCATGAACCGTATCCAGCCCTCGTTATGGATCGGTACTGGACCGTACTGCAGACCAACACGGCAGCGCCGCGATTCTTCAATAGCTTCGTGGAACTCTCGGCGCGCCCGCAGCCGCGCAACCTGTTGCATCTCATGTTCGATCCGGCAGGCATGCGGCCCTTCATTGCGAACTGGGAGGAGCTAGCGCGAACGCTGATTCAGCGCGTCCACCGGGAATCGGTGGGCAGGGTCATTGATGAGAAATCACAAGAACTCATCAGCGCGTTGCTCGCCTACCCTGGGACGAAACCGGAGTGGCGAAACCCACCAGTTCAGCGGGCACCCTCGGATCTACCCGTCATTCCGATTCGCCTCGTGAAAGATGGGCAGATCTTGAGCTATTTTTCCATGCTGACGACGCTCGCCACGCCTCAAGCAATCGCTACCCAGGAGCTGCGAATCGAATCCATGTTTCCAATGGACGGGGCCACGGAGACTCAGCACGCACGGATTATGAACCAGGCGCAGAACGTCAATCATTGAACTGGCGAGAAGATGCACTCATTTCTCAGATCAGTCGCGCTGTCGCCCAGCCTTCACCTCTGCTGTCCTCTTTGCGCCGCAGGTATATTAATTTGGCGCCGCCATTTCTCAACTACTTGGGATTTCGCCAGCGGATCGATCTCGAATCGAGGAGAGTGCCAAAAAGTCTTTTGCGTCGATGTCGAAGTGTTCCTCGAGGTGACGATGCGTTGAGCGAGGCCCGCCTGGGGCCATCACAGCGAATTGAGGAACGCCACCAAATCCTCTTTCTGCTCCTCCGTCAAATTCATCTGAAAGCGCTGGTTGTAGAAATTCACGAGCTCGTTCAAGTTCGCAGCGGCACCGTTATGAAAATACGGAGCACGGGCTGCAATCCCACGCAGAATCGGCCCTTTGCCGCGGTTGAAATCGCTGCACAGCCCGGAGATGAGGGCCTTGCCCGGATCGGTGGTGTAAAACGACTCCGGCTGTCCCGGACTGAAAGGGTTCGGACAACCGCTGATGAGATAAACCGGTAGGTCGGGCATGGAGAGCTGCGCAAGCGCCGCGGCGATGTTCGGATCCGGCTCGACTTGCGGCAGCACCGAGTGTCCGGTACCGATGTCGAGAGGCAGCGGAAATGAGTGGTTTCCGACGTTCGGAGTATCGTGGCACGTCGTGCAGGTGCCCGTAAACGTACTGGGGTTGCCGAGCGCGGCATTATCGTTCAAACCCCGGACGTTGGAGATCTGCACGGGCGCGCTGTTGAAGAGAGTTGCGCCGGCCGAGATCTTACGTCGCTGTTCGTCCCGGTACATCTCGATGAAGTCTCCGTCGTCAGCGTTCAGATTCGACCACGCAGCGAACAGCGTCATCGATACCGGATTGAAGGCCGCGCCGGTGGGATCCGCGCCCAGGGAGTCGTTGATTCCCGGATAGTACGGCTGGCCGGAAAGATTGACGGGTCCTCCATACGCGCCGTTCGCACTAAGCGATCCGGCGACCGCGTCATAGACCTGTGCGCTGAACAAACCGAGCTCGAATCCCACGATGTCCGCGAGCTGGCTCGTCGTCGGAGGCTGGGCCGCCTGCGCGTGAATGGTGATTGCATCGAGTGCCTGCTGAGTCAGATCCGTGTTCAGGTTTGCGAGGAAGGTCTGCCCGTTGTTGAGTGGCACGTGCGTCTCGCGGCCGTCGAACATGATTGTGCTCAAGAGATTGAGATTGGTCGTCGGCAGAGGACGCCGGTACACGGAGACGACGGGTTGGGAACCGTCCGCACCCGGCACCATCGCACATCCATAGGGGTCGTGGACGACCGATACGCTGAACTGCGCATTCGCGGGCAATGTGAGAAACACACGGATGAGGCCGTGGCTCAGGAGCAAACTATGGTCCGCGGCATTGCCGCTGCGCGCGTTCGGACAGTTTGCGCCGTCGACCGCGGCAAACAATGGATCCTGTCCCCTGGTTTGCGCAAATCGAAGCTGGATTCCCGTCGCGCTCAGGCTCATGGCTTGGCTTGCCACATGGCAGGTCGCGCACGTGCGCCCGTTCGTTCCGAGGCTTTGAAAGAACGCGCCCTGCTCGTTGACCGGCCCGGTGACGTCCAGAGTTCCGATGATACCGGTGCGATCGAAGAAGAGCTGCAGGCCCTGCGGCGCTGTGTCGGGTAGGTCCGCGCGAGCGCCGCCGCAGAGTGCGGTAGCCGCGATTGCGAGCGCGAGCATCGGCGCGCGTGCACGGGAGGCCGGTTGGGCCAAGGCTTTCAGCTGCCGAATGAGTACAGGGGTATTCATTATGTTTACCTCTTAATCGCTGCATTCCCTATGTCATGGATCGGATTCGGCAGATCGAACATGACACGGCGAAGCGGTGGCCCGAAGATTACCGCGCTGCCGCACGCGCCCAAATGACCGATGGCGGCGGTGGGTTGCGGCGGCGTTCTCGATTCGGCATGCTGAGTTGCCTCTCTGGGAGTTCGTGCATGGAGCTTGAGCCACCGGTAGTCGCGGACCAGCGACCGGACGCGACCAACGTCACCAAGAATCGCCAGCTATTCGCCTCGCTCTACGGCGATCTCAGGCGCCTCGCGGAGCGTCAACTGCGCGGCAACGAAGCAGGGTTGGTCAGCCCGACGACGCTGCTCCATGAAGCCTATATCGGCATGGAGAATCGCGAGGCGCATTTCCCGGATCGGGAACGATTCATGGGATATGCGGCGCGAGTGATGCGCGGCCTCATCATCGATCTGGTGCGCGAGCGCCACGCGCTCAAGCGCGGCGGGGCTTATCACATCACCCAACTGCCCACGGAGGTCGAGGAATCCCCGGAGAGCTCGACCGATCTGGCGCGGCTGTCGGACGCGCTCGATGAGCTCGCGGTCCGTGAGCCTCGGCTTGCCGGGGTGGTGGACCTCAAGTACTTCTGCGGCTTCACCTTCGAGGACATAGCCTCGCAGCGGGGTACCTCGCTGCGCACCGTCATGCGCGACTGGGAGAAGGCACGCCTGATCCTCTTCAAAGAATTAAACGGGGCTTAGCGCCGCTGCGGAGCGAGTGACTCGAATCGGGTTGAGATTCCGATCTAAGCGATAGGCCATAAGACCATCTCGCGAGGGGGCCCAATGCCGAACTTATCGGATGAGCAATGGCGCTTGTTCAGCGACTACCTAGATCGTGCCCTCGAGTTGCCGGAGTCGGAGCGTGCGCCCTGGCTCGCCGAGCTCGCATCCACGCTCCCCGAGATCGCCGCCGAGATTGAGCACGCGCTCGCGGTGCGCGGTCGCAAGGAATATGGCGGGTTCCTGTCCGACTCTGCATTTCCGGGCGCGGCTACCGCCGGCGCGACTCTCATCGGCCGCCACATCGGCCCCTACCTCATCGAATCCGAGATCGGTCGCGGCGGCATGGGCAGCGTCTGGCAAGCCCGCCGAGCCGACGGAAGATTTGAGGGTACGGTCGCAATCAAGTTCGTCCATGCCTACTGGCTCGGCCGGGCCGGAGAAGAGCGATTCCGCAGCGAGGGCCGACTGCTCGGCCTGCTGAATCATCCTAATATCGCGCGCCTCATCGATGCCGGGGTCATGGACGACTCGCAACCCTACCTCGTGCTCGAGTATGTCGAGGGGGTACCGATCGACGCGTACTGCGATCGTCTTGAACTCGGTGTCGAGGCCCGAGTCGCGTTGTTCCAAGGTGTGCTGGCTGCGGTTGGCCACGCGCACAGCCATCTCATCATTCATCGCGACTTGAAGCCGACAAACGTCTTCGTCACCCGCGAAGGGACCGTGAAGCTGCTTGACTTCGGCATCGCGAAGCTTCTCACCCACGAGGGCGACGCCGCCCTCACACAAACCGGCACTCAGGCATTGACTCCCCAGTACGCCGCGCCGGAGCAGGTTCTGGGCCGGCCGGTGACCACGGCAACCGACGTATATGCACTCGGCCTGGTACTTTATGTGCTCTTGACCGGTTCGCACCCGCTGGGCAGCGGCGCGCGCTCGACGCCCGAGCTGATCCATGCCGTCGTCAAGGAGGAGGCGCCGCGTGCCTCGCTGGTCGGGAGCGCACCGATTTCGAGGCGCCGCGCGCTCGAAGGCGACCTCGACACCATTCTTGGCAAGGCTCTCAAGAAAGATCCCGCTGAGCGTTACGCTTCCGTCGCGGCATTCGCGGAGGATCTGCGGCGCTTCCTCTCCCACGAGCCGATCAGCGCCCGGCCCGACACAGTGCCCTATAGGGTCGCGAAATTCGTACGCCGCAACCGGGGCAGTGTCGTGTCAGGCCTGCTCGTCGCCATCGGCCTCATCGTCACCAGCGCGTTCGCCCTCAGCCAGATGCAGGTGGCGCGTGCGCAGCGCGACCGCGCCATCGAGGAAGCCAAGCGCGCCAACGCGCAAGCCGATCTCACGCAATACATTCTGGACGATAAGGTGAGCAGGCTGTCCGCCAGCGAAGAGAGCCAGCGGCTCGATCGGGCGCGCCAATTTCTGGCAGCTCGATTTCGCAACGACCCGGTGCTGGCGGCACGCCTTTTGATCGACGTTTCGGGGCGCTATATAGATATCGGCGATTTTCGGACCGCAGCCGACGTCGCCGTCGAGGCGGAGAGCATCGGGCATCGCTTCGATGATGCGGATATTCTCGGGCAGCTCGCGTGCATTCGCACGGAGGATCTCGCGATCGCCCGCGACTTCACGGCAGCGCGCGCTCAGCTTGCACAGGGCCTGGCGCAAATGCACCGGCTCAATCCGCTGCCTGTGGGCATTGAGGCCGAGTGCACCACTGCCGAAGCCTTCGTCGTGCAGGAGGAGGGGGACTTCGCGCGCGCCGTCGACCACCTGCGTACCACCGTCGCGGATCTCGATCGAGCGGGAATGCATGGATCTTCCCGCTACCTCGCCACGTCGAATGATCTCATGCGCGCCCTGCTGATGGCGGGACAATACCGTGAGGCGTGGGAGGTCGCCAGCCGTAACGTGGCTCTGGCGGGCGAGATGGGGCGTGCGGACACCGGTGCCTACCTCGCCTACGTCAACGGCGTATGCGTCGCCTTGCGCTATGGTGGACAGCCGAGCAAGGCGGTTGCGTACATTGACGCCGGCACCGCCAAGGTGCGGCACGATTCAGCCTATGCCGATATGGGCGCCAGCAGCCAAAGCTGTTGGGCGTTGTCCCGCCTCGATTCGGGGGAGGTGCAACAGGCGGAGGCCGGTATCCTCGAGGCGGCCCACAAGGCTGAGCAGGGAGGCATTAGCTACCAGGCCTCGCTGTTGCGCGCGTCGGCCGTGATCGCCGCCCTTGCGCGCGCGGACCTCGCGACGGCGGAGATCCGTTGGACCGGGCTTTTGCCGGATGAAGAGCACAGGTTGGCAGCCAACGAGAAAGGAATCGAAGTGGTCCGTCTGCTGCTGGTGAGCGCACGCCTGGATATCGCCCGTAACCGGCCCGATGAGGCGTTGAAATCGCTCGAACGCGCGGCTGCGCTGGTCACGTCGCGCCGGCAGAGCAGCAACCCCGATGCACGCGAGCTGGAGGCGCTGCGAAGCTCGGCCCTGCTGGCAAAGCAGCATTACGCCGAAGCCGAACAGCACGCCCAAGCGGCGCTCGAGCTGGCGCGGCTCAGCGCGGTCGATCCAAAATCATCGTCGTGGATCGGCGAGGCGCTGGTGCTCCGCGCACGCGCGGAGGCGGGATCCGGTCGCAAGGCCGCCTCGGCGACCGCCCGGGAGGCATTGACCCACCTCGTGGCGAATCTTGACCCCACGCATCCTCTCATTGCACAAGCGCGAGAGCTAGCATCCAGTCCCGCGCCCTAGGCGGCAAAGTTATCAAGACCGTCGGAGTGACCCGCGAGGGTCCTACGGCGTAGAATGCGGGGCGTAATGAAACACGTCGCTTTACTACTTGCACTGCTCGCGGGTGCCGCCTTCGCTCAGACCGCCACGGATCCCGCTGCGCCAGCGCCGAGCCCTTCACCCGCGGCGGTTCCGACGCCGGCTGCCAAGGTGTCCTGGGTGTACTACAAGGGCGTGCTCAGATGGCCTGGGGACTGGTCGTGGGAAGCGAAGATCAATTACAAGGACAAGGAGGGGATGCCGCTCGAGGGCAAGTATGACATTGCGGTGACGATCACCTCGGGAACCGGCGGCTGGCAGCCCTACATCAACTCGAGCTGCCAGAGCAAAGCGCTCTGCTTCGACACGGCGCCCTACAAATTCCTGATCTTTTCCTTGAAAGCGACGAGCGCCAAGCAGACCTGGGCCGCGCACATGGAATCCTCGGGCGATATCCCGGACGGCACCGTCCCGGACGTCAGTAGCTACGGACCGCCGCTCGTCGTCGGCGAGTGGGGGAGCTACAAGATCCCGCTGTCCGCTTTCGGCATGACCAACGCCACGATCTTGAAGTTCAGCATTCAGTCCCAGAGCGGCCCCGGAGTGTTCTACGTCGACGATGTGGGGTTCAGCACGTAAGCGGAGTCAGCCCGGCTCGAACATCACCCGCGCGTAGTTGATGGGAGCGTGATCGGCGAGATCGCGGACAGACACGTTTTGCGCCACTTGCCCGGAATACTGACGATAATAATCGGCGCGCGCCCGCGATCGATCGGACTGGACGAATGCCGGGTCCGGATTCTCGACAATTCCGGCGTCCCGAGTTAGATACTTGTAGTCCTTGATGTGCACGTAACCGCCGATTTCCGGCGGCACTTCGGTCACTGCATCGCAACAGTCGACGAATCGCACGCTGTACTTCGCCACCACCGTCGCAATGAACGCCGCATCTCCGACCCGCGGCGACCCAATCGTCACCAGCCACGCAGGCGGCCAAATAGAGGCCGCCAGCGTTGCCATCGCGGCGCCCAAACTATGACCGGTCAGGATCAACTTGTTGAGATCCGGTTTCGCGCTGTCGATCCATTCGAGAATCTGCGGCCGGAGCGCTCGGACAGCAACGGCGAATCCATCGTGGACGCGCCCTGCAGACTCAGGCCAAGCCACTAAGTTGGCTCGAAGATCTGCAATCAAATCCTGGAAGTTATCTGGTTGCGTCCCACGAAATGACAGGAGCGAGGTTCCATCGGCGCTGCGGCGCGCGGCATAGGCTTCTGCGCCACTCTTGGAGTCGACGAAGAGGACGAGATCGGCAAATCCCACTCGCGCCAATGCGTCCGCCAGCCGGATTCGCTGAGCAGGATCGACTTCGGCTCGATAGTAGGCGAGTCGCGCTGCCTCGACCGCGAGCTGCAACGGCGAGCAACTTTGCCCGCTCACGAAGAGCGTGTCATGGCGCTCCGGGTGATACAGCGCGGTGCGACTCGGGTCGTACGCCAACGGCATCGATCAGCCCTCCGAGCCTTTCTCCCATTTGTCCGTGAGTTCCAACAAGGAGGAGGAAAGATCTTCCTGTGAGTCGTGCGCGCGAGTCCTTACCTTGACGGCAGTTCCCGGCGAATCCTCTCTGCTACGACCGCCGAGATCCTGTCGACGGCGGCAGAACAGGGGCCGTTTGATCTTCACCGTATCGCTCATTGACACGAAATCCTGCAATCAGGTGACTGCGCACTTTGCCTTCCCGCCATCATAAATCGTCGGTAGGGCGTTCGGGACGACATAATTCGATGCAAACTGTTATCGCGTTCGCAGTCGCGGCGAAAACCCTACCCCGGCAACATCAACACGAAACCGTCGCTTTCGTACACATAGAATCGCCAGTCCCGAAGCGTTTTTGGCGTCCCCAGGATCACGAGCTGTTGCCGCAAGCTTGAGAAGTCGTTGAATATGTCGGATTCACCGATGACCGCCGCATACCTGAGCAAGAGAGAATCGCTTTCCACCCCCTCCGCCGCATAGGTGGTCAATACCTTGAGCGGGGCGTTGAACATTTGCAGCTTGGCGATGGATTCGAGGGTATTGGCGGATTTGGTCTCATGTTCCAGCGCAACCGAGATCCATTTGGCGTAGGTCGTATACTTGCCGGAATGATCCCTGCCGCGCTCCTCGTAGAACATCCCATCCAGTGCGTAATACTCCCGGTTCCAGGCCAGCAAGCCAAGACTTCTCGCGATCTTGGGGAAGATATGGGAGCGCATGTAGTAGGTAAATGATTTGGACTCGAAGCCCGCGGCCGTGCGAAGGCTGTCCTGCTCGGCCTTCATGACGCCCAAGAAGGCGTTTCGAAATTCCCGGGGCGTGATCTTCTTCATCGCGGCCTGCGATTCTAACCCGGAATTTCTCTGCTATGGTGCGGTGATCGGCGGCGAATGCACAATGCTAAACGCGGCCACACAGGAGTATCGATCATGGCAAATACCTTCGTCGCGGGCGCTGTCGCGGGATTGATCGGCGGGGTGGCCGGCGCGTTCCTTTTCACTCGTCTCGACCATGGCCGAGCCATGGCGACGCCGGCGTATGTCCCAATGCCGCGCCGGGCGGAGATCGTGTCCGCGAACCGGATACAGCTCATCGATTCAACGGGCAAGGTACGCGCGGAGTTCGCGATGAGCGCGGACAACGGGCCCGCGCTCTTCTTTTACGACAGTGCAGGAAGAAACCGTCTGGTGCTGGGTCTCTATTCGCCTGCGGAAGGTGAAGCTCCATCGGTCGTCTTGAACGATGCCGAACAGCATGCCGCCGGCATCTTTCGCCTGTTCGGTCCCCACGACACACCGGTGGTCGTGTTGAAGAACGGTGGCAGGGACCGCTCCGTGTTCGGCCTCAATCCGAACTCGACCGATCCATTTCTCGCGAACTACGCGGCCGATGGAAAGAAGAGCGATGTCTTCGGTGACTACTAACCGGAATCGCGGGCTCATTCTGGCGTGCATCGGGGTGGCCATTGCGGCCGGCGGCCTATGGGTTTGGCGGCACCATGGCGAGCCGCATCGTCCCCGGTATGTGCTCATCAACGAGACCGGTCAGCACGACTACGACCGGGCGTTCACCATGAGCCTCAAACTCGCCGAGAAGAAGTCAGGGATCGAGAACGCACTCGTTCTGCTGGCATCGCTGCCGCCGTCGAAGACCATGGAGCAAACGGCGGCGGAATTGTTCTCGCAGCTTCGAATCGGCGCGCGGCGCAACGGGCGCGGAATTCTTTATGTTTATAGCGCCAAGGAAAATCTGCTGAAAGTCGAAGTGTCGTATGCGCTCGAAGGCGATATTCCGGATATCTATTGCCGGCGCCTGGAGGACGCGGCAAAGACGTACATGCTCTCGGAGGTGCCCCAGGATTTCATTTCGGAGCTCATCATCACGACCAACCTGCGCGCCACGGGTGCGGCCAGCGCGACGGGCGCCGCCGCGCCGCCGTCGCGCCCGCAATGGGTCAACAGCGACTTTCTGTCGGGCGGAGCGGGAGCCCTCGTTCATGGCCTCAGCAAGTCACTGGCCGACTACGACGCTGCCATCCGACGTCTGCCGGAGGCGGCATTGAAGGACTATGTTCCGTCCGCGGATGCCAATGTGTCGGTGGAGCGCTACCTCACCTCGCTCGCCGCGGGAATCGGCGACCCGCGGCTCCCGCTGCTCACGCAAGGCAGCCGGCTGTTTCGCGCCATCGTGCCGCGCGACGAGGCGCAGCAGCAAAGGATTGCCGAGTTCTTCCGCGCCGCGGGTCCCTATCGACTCACATTGACGGGTGATCTGGCCCTGGCCGTTCCGCCACCGGACCACTCGAATCTGCCCATCGTACTGCGCCGTGGAACGGACGGCCTTTGGTATGTCGACGAACCGAAATCGTGGACCTACTTTCATCGCTTCGAGGACAGCGTCAATTTCTTTGTGAAGTACTCCGACAATCCGTTCTTCGGCGCCTTGCGTGCCTTGCACGTCCCCAATGCGCAGTATGCGATCTACGGCACGCACGCCGGCACGCCGCCCATACCCGCCTATCCGTATTCGCTGGCCGCGGCCATCGAGGCTCAAGAGGCGAAAATTCGCGAGGCCCCGCGCGACGCCGCGAATCATGCCGCGCTGGGCGATCTCTATTTGTTCGAGTCGAATTGGCTGTCGAAGGCCATCGAGTCCTACGAGCAGGCCTCGGCTCTGGCTCCTGATGAGCTGGAGTACCGATGGCGGCTCATGGATCTTTATCTCAATGCGTCGCAGGTTGACAAGATGCTTGCGGAGTTGAAATACCTGGCCGAGCACTTGCCGGCCGATCAGCAAACACAGGAGTGGTACCGCGACTACTCAACGCAGTATGACTTCACTCGCGACTGATTGAACAAGGTGCGTCTGACATCAATAATACGTATAAATATCATATAGTTATATGATATTATTAAGAAATAACTTCATCGAGATGCGGCGCCCATTGGATCCGCCCAGTCTTAAGCGAGCGGCAGATTATGCGGCCGCACCAGCAGATGCCAGTCCTGGTGTTCCTCGAGGATCAATGCGATGGCGGCCTCGATGGCCGCCTTGAGACCCTGCACGTCGCCGGTGGTACCGCGCTCGTCCAACGCCGCGCGAATCCGGGCGATCGCAGCCTGCAACTCGGCGACCAGGCGCGCGGAGGTGGTGCCGAGCCGATAAGCCTCAGACTGCGCGAGCGCCCCGTGCAAGGAGGCGCCAAGCGCAGGGAAGAACGTCGTTACCAGGGACAGCCAAAGCGTATGTACTACCAGGTGCATCAGCGCGCCCACGGCGGTCAGCGAAAACAGCGCAGTGTTCACGGTGTGCACCCGATGCTGCAGGGCATGTTGCTTGCTCGAAACTCGGTAATGGTAGTGCCGTTGCTGCTCGAGAATGTCCATGGTCCATTTTGCGTAGCTCAGGATGAAGGCCGGGTCGGCCCAGGCCGTGGCGAGCAGCTTGCGCGCCAGGGGCTCCATCCCCGCGCATAAATTGGCGACGTCATCCGCGCCGCGCAGATGCTGGCCTGGATCGAACACGCGCAGATACCAATTGGGCTCTGCTGCAGGTTTCGAGAAGTCGAGCAGGGGCGCGAGCATGGGCATGTACCAGCTCAACTCGGCGGTGGTGCGTGCGCGCAGCCACTGTGCCTGCCAGTCGCGGCGATGACCCAGCCAGTAGATCGCACAGACTGTGCCGATCACGATCACTTCGCCGATTGCCCACAGCCCAGCGTAGGGGTGCAGAAAGTGATTCGCGCTGTCCCAGCCGAGCGCCAGGGGCATCACCGCAAACAATACGGCAATCGCGCTCAGGAGATAAATGGCCCAGAAGCCGCTGCGGTAACGGTGTCCGTAGTGGATGGCGCGAGCGTCGAAGCGCCGGTGCGATTCCGCGCTCGCCTGAATCAGCGGCAACAGCGCCGGCGGCGGCTGCGGCTCGGGAGCGGGCGGCAGCGAGTCAACATGGGCGCCGAGCAGTAGCAATCGCTGGATGGCTTGATGGAGCGGCACTTATGTCACTCGATGATGGAGTACGTGGAGGCAAAGACGTCTTCGGAGACGATTCCGAGGCTGCCATCCCCGTAGTCGACCAGCCACTCGCCCGGGCGCCCGTGCAGGCGGGATACGCCGTCGGCCAGCAATACCTCGAAGCTCTCGCTCATCGGCACCGCCAATATTCGATTGGGAAGACTCACGTAGCGTCCCGCTTCACCGGCCACGGTGGGTGGCACGGGCCGGTACTTGTCGGCGAACCGCGCGCGCGAGACGCGCCAGTGTTCGCCGGCCGTTCCGGTGATGATGGCATCGCCCGGTCTGGCGTGCACTACGCCCTCCGGGGTCTCGACCGTGCACTCGACGGGCGTGAATCGCACGTCGATTTCACGCTCGAGCTTGCGCGCGACGACCCGATGCGGATCGCCGCTGACGAGGCTCGAGTAACCGCGCTGGCCGCTCGAGCAATACAGCGGCAACGGCCGCGAACTCACCTAAATCCTCGCGCCGACGCAGCCCACCCATGATTCATCGGCGCAGTCTGACGCAGTGCAATGAACACCGCAAGGCATCCGCGACGTGCTGGGAAAAGGCCGCGGATACCGTAAACTTGAGCTGCCCATGATCAAATTCATCTCGCGTCTGCCCATGCGGGCGCTCTACGCATTTTCCTCCTTCCTGTACCTGCTGGCGTTCTATGTCGTGCGGCATCGGCACCAGGTGATTCGCGAGCAGCTGCAGAAGGTTTTTCCCCGTTCGAGCGAGGCCGAGCGCGAGCTCATCCACAAGCAATTCCTCAAGAACTTCTGCGACGTCATGGTCGAGGTGCTGAAATCGGTGTCGATGACGGCGGACGACATGCGTGCGCGCATGCACATCGAAAACCTGGAGGTCGCCCGCCGTTACCTGGATGCCGGCCAGTCGATCATGTTCGTCACTTCGCACCTCGGCAACTGGGAGTGGCTGCTGCACGGAGTTACATTGCAGTTGGGTTATCCCGTCGATGCGGCCTATAAGCCTTTGCATGATCAATGGGCGGAGCGATTGATGCTCAAAATCCGCTCGCGCTTCGGCGCCCGTCTGGTGCCGGCGAAGGAACTGTTGACGGATTTTCTCAAGCGGCGGGGGATCGTACGCGCGGTGGCCATGAACGCCGATCAGGCACCCGTGTCGACGGATAAGCGCTACTGGACGCAATTCCTGGGGCAGGACACAGCCTTCTACATCGGCGCCGAGCAAATCGCGCGTGCGACGCGCCTGCCCGTTCTCTACGTGGGGGTGCGTCGTGTCAGGCGCGGCTACTACGCAGTGGAGCTCAAGCCCTTATGGGATGGGCGTGAGGCGACCGCGCCCAACACGGTGACCGAGCGTTACGCGCGCGCCTGCGAAATCGATGTGCTCGACCGACCGGCCGATTGGTTGTGGTCGTATCGCCGCTGGCGGCTGAAGAAGCCTCTCTACGGCGCCGATTGATGGCCGGCGCCCGGGAGGATTGAGCTAGGATAGGGCGGCCGAATCGGAGCCGAATTGGGAGTACTCCATGAAACTGGATGACAGCCGCCGCAGCGACAATGTCGAAGACGAACGCAGTTCGGGCTTCGGTGGCCGAGGCGCAGGCATAGGCATCGGCACCATCGTGATCGTGGTCATCGGCTACTTCATGGGCGTGAGCCCCTCGACTCTTCTGAGCCTGTTGAACGGCGGCGACGGTCAATCAGTGACCGCGCCCGCCCCGGCGGGTCAGCGCACGGGAGCCGCCGACGCCAACGACCCCCAGGTCGATTTCGTGCGGGCCGTGCTCGGCGAGACCGAAGATGTGTGGGGCGCCTATTTCGGGACCTTGGGGAAGACCTATGTGCGCCCCAAGCTCGTGCTGTTCAGCGGGCAGGTCGCATCGGCCTGCGGCTTCGCAAGTGCCGCGGCAGGACCCTTCTACTGTCCGGGTGACCAGAAGGTGTACATCGATTTGTCGTTCTACCGGCAACTCGCCACCGAATTCGGCGCGCCGGGAGATTTCGCGCGAGCCTACGTCATTGCGCACGAGGTGGGGCATCACGTGCAAAATCTGCTGGGCATTACCGACCAGGCCGACCGGGCCGAGCAGCGCGCGGGCCGCACGGCCGCCAATCATGTGTCGGTGATGATCGAGTTGCAGGCGGATTGCTTCGCCGGAGTGTGGGCCGCGAAGGCCAACCAGGCGCGCAAGATTCTCGAACCCGGCGATTTGGAACAGGGGCTGCAGGCGGCCTCGTCCGTGGGCGACGACACCCTGCAAAAACGCGAGCAGGGAACCGTGGTTCCGGACAGCTTCACGCATGGGACGTCGGCGCAGCGCGTCGGCTGGTTCCGCCGCGGCTTCGAGACCGGAAAAATCGACAATTGCGACACCTTCGGCGCGGGCGCGGCTCTCTAGTCCTCAGTCCTCGGCCCGAACATCGGCCGGTCAGGCCGGCGGCGGTGCCTTGAGCTTGCTCTCCAAGTGTTTCGCAAGTTCTGCGATGGTCGGATGGTCGAACAGCTCGGTCAGGTCGATGAGCCCCGGGAATTCGCGGTCGACGTTTTCGTGAATCTCGATCAGCTTGAGTGAGCTCGCGCCGATGTCGAATAAATTGTCGTGGACGTCGATTCGCTTGCCCGGCAATGCCGTTTCGCAAATCGACTGCAGACGCGTTTCGAGCTCGGTGCCCGATACCGCCGCCGTGCCTGCCTGCGATTCGCGCAGCGTCTGGAGTGCCTTGAGTTCAGTGTCGAATTCGCCGTCCACGTAGGCTGTTTCCAACAGGTGCCGCTGCACCTTGCCGCTGGTGGTCTTGGGGATCCGCTTGGTCGGGATGACCGAAGCGACCTCGAGGCCCGTGTGTTCATTGATCAGGCGGCTGACGGCGGCGGCGGTGGGTAGAAACTCCTGCATGCTGCCGCGGTGGAGCACGAATACCACCAACTCCTCTCCCTGGGATCCGGGGCGCGCGACTCCCGCGGCCACCACCTTGTTGAGGTCGAGGCCGGGCGCGCGCTGCGCGATGTTCTCCAAATCGTAGGGATAGTAGTTCTGGCCGTTGACGAAGATGATTTCCTTGCTGCGGCCCGCGATGTACAGCGAGCCCTCGTGGAGGAAGCCCAGATCGCCGGTATCCACCCAGCCGTCGGCGCCGATGGCCTGTGCGGTCGCCTCCGGATCGCCGAAATAGCCGCGGGTCACGTTCGGCCCGCGTATCAAGATATGCCCGACGTCTCCGTCCGGCGACGGAGCGCGCGATTTGTCCGCGATGCGCAGTTCGCTGTTGGGCACCGTGCGCCCGACGCACACTAGTTCGAGCGCATCGCGCGCGTCGGCCGGATTGACTTCGACCGTCGAGCCCACCCCGAGTTTGTGCCGATTCACGCGAATCCAGCGATAATCGAGCCCGGGCTCCGGAAAGGCCACCGCCAGCGAAGCTTCCGCGAGACCGTAGACCGGGTACATGGCCTGATGTTTGAGCCCCGTGTAGGCCAGGGCGCTCATGAACTCGTTGCACAGCGCTACTGAGATGGGCTCCGCCCCGTTGTAGATCTGGCGGATCGCGGACAAATCGACCCCGTCGAGGCGGCGGTCTCCCAACACCTTCAGGAAATGCCGGTATCCGAAGTTCGGCGAACAGGTGAGGGTGGCGCGCTTCTTCGAGGCCACCTGCAGCCACAGCAGCGGGCGGCGCACGAACAGCTCGGTCGGCATGAGGTTGATGTGCGCCCGATTGGCGAACTGAATCAGATAGAACCCGATCAATCCCATGTCATGCGTCAGGGGCATCCAGCTCAACGTCACGTCCTGATCGTTGTACTTGCCGACGGCGGTCGCACCCTGTGCATTGGCGATGAGATTGCCATGGGTGAGCATGACGCCCTTCGGTTCGCTGGTCGAACCGGAAGAGAACTGAATGAAGGCCAGGTCCTCCGGCGCCGGCCGATGCAGCTTACCCGGGCGCGAGATGTCGTTGATGGAGTCGACCAAGAAGCTGCGCGCCTTGAGCTGCTCGAACACGGCGGATTCGCCCACCTCGGCCGCAAGGGCCCCGAGGCGTTCGAGGCTCTTGGCGTCGGTATACAGCAAGGGCTTGCCGAGCTTGCGCGCCACCCGCAGCAACTTGTGCCGGTGCTCGTCGCTGATGCCGACCGCCAGCGGCACCGGCGTGATGCCGCCGCAGACCGCCGCCCAGAAGCCGTCGAGGAACTGCTCGTTATTGCTCAGGAAGATGATCATCTTGTCGCCGCGCTGCGCGCCCAGGGCCTGCAGGTGGTACAGGATGCCGAGTGCCCGCTGGTGGATGTCGCCGTAGGGCACCCGCCGCTCGGAGTTCTCGCCCTCGACGTAGGTGACGGCGCGATCGACACCGCGATTGCTCTCGAGGACATCGACCAGGGTGGTGCAACTCGCGAGGGGACTCAAGTCATTCATCGAATTTTCACTTTCATCATCAGGTTGGAGCGAGGCCGCAGATTGATCTGCGCCTCGAGTTCAATGGGCTCGTTGCCCGCGCGGGTCAGGTGGAAGCGGCGCGACATGCCGGCAACATGCACCAGCATCTCGAACATGGCCATGCTCTCGCCGATGCAGTGCCGTGGGCCGACCGCGAACGGGATATAGGCGAATCGATGGCGCTCTTCGGCATCGGCGCCTGCGAAACGATCGGGTCGAAACTCCTCCGGCTCGCTCCAGAAGGCCGGGTGCCGGTGCAGCATGTAGGGGCTGATGAACACATCGGTGCGGGGACCCACGGGGTAGCCGCCGAGCTCGTCCGCCTCGAGCGTGCGCCTGGTAATGAGCCAACCCGGTGGATACAGCCGCAGCGCTTCCTGCACCACTTGATGCGTGAACGGCAGCGACTCGGCTGCTTCGAGTCCCAACGTCTGATCGGACCCGATGCGGTCGGCTTCGGCCTGCAGTTCGCCTTGGGCGTCCGGATGTTGGCTGATGAGATACCAGGTCCAAGTCAGCGCCGCGGCCGTGGTCTCGTGCCCGGCGACGATGAGAGTCAGCACTTCGTCGATCAGCTCCTTGTCGCTCATGGCCTGGCCGGACTCGCGGTCGCGGGTCGCCATCAGCATGCCCAGAAAGTCGAAATGCTCCTCAGGGTGGCGCCGCCGCCGGTCGATGAGCTCCGCCACCAGCTTGGTCAGCGAGCGAAACCGGAATGCGAATTTCAAATCGCGGTTCTGCTCCTTCGCGACCACTTCGAAGGGATTCGCGCCGAGCTGCTTCTCCAGCCGCTCCAAATCGTCGCCGAATATCGAGCGCAGTACGATTTCCAGAGTCAGCTCGCTGGCATCGTCGCTCAAATTGACGGCCTCGCCGCGCGCCGCGTGGTCCGCCCAGCGCGCCGCGAACTTGTCGTTGACCTCGCGGATCAAGGCGCTGAATTGGTCGATGACGCGGCGATGAAACGACGGCTGCATCATGCGCCGCTGCCTTCGCCAGAAATCCCCCTCGCTGGTCATGAGGCCGTTGCCGAGCAGGATCTTGACCCGATCCATCCCTTCGCCCTTGGTGTAATTGCGATGGTTCGACAGCAACACCCGCTTGATGTCGTCGGGGTGGTTGATGACGTAGTTGTACACGCCTCGGCCCGGGGCGAAGACCCGGTAGATGTCGCCGAACTCGGCGAAATAGCGGCGCAGGCGCGCGAGAGTCTCATCGCTGCCGCCGAGATCGAAGCCCTCGGTCGGGCCCGGGGGCAGTGTTAGGGCTTGCATCGGCGCATTGTAACTTAGGCGTTACAATGCCGGTCGTGGAAGAAAATCCCGGTGGCGGCCTTCGCAATACCATTTATGAACAGCAAACCCGCTCCGGCAGGCGCCTGACTCGCGGCCGTTTATTCCTGTACAAAATTCTCGTGCCGGTGGGCTTGTCGCTGGTGAGACTGGTGTGGCGGTGGTCGCGCGTCCACCACGTGTCGGGCGCCGAGCACATCGCGGCGGCGCTCGAGCGCGCGCCTTCGTTCATCCCGGTGTACTGGCATCAACACACGTTATTTTGCGTCAAACACCTGCTCGATCAGCGCCCCGCGGGTTTGAAATTGGGCTTCCTGATCTCGCCGTCGGTTGACGGGGAGATCGGCGCGATGATCGTACGCAATCTGGGCGGCGAGGTGATCCGCGGCTCCTCCACGCATACCGGAGCCCGAGCGCTGCGCGACTACTATCAGGCGCTGGCCCGCGAGGCCGTGTCGCCGGCGATCACGCCGGATGGTCCGCGCGGTCCTCCCTGGAAGTTCAAACCAGGCGCCGTGCTGCTGGCGCAACTGTCCGGGCGGCCCATGATCCCCTTGAGCTACGCCGCGTCGCGCGCCTTGAAGATCAAGTGGGATCGCTTCGTGATTCCCTGGCCCTTCTCGCGGATCGCAATCGCGGTCGGGGAGCCGGTGTATGTTCCCAAGGGTCTGGATGCCGCGGGCCTCGAGCGCCTGCAGCTGGACATGGAGAGCCGGCTGCGCGGCTTGTTCGAGGAGGCCGATAGCGCTCTCAGGTTGGGGATTCTCAGTAAGACCTAACAATACAACTGCTTAGCTTGTATTCCTTACAACTTATGCGAGAATCCAGGTGTAGATGTACGCACCCGAATGGAAGGAACTGTGTGACGCATTCGGTTTTTAGCTTGAATCCGGTGGCAAACTGTTGATCTATAACCGCAACATTTTCTCCGGGACCTCCGAAGGCGCATGGCAATAGCACCCCACGATCCCCGACATCCTGACCTGACCGCTTCGGACATATTGTCTCCGCAGACGTGGCCGAAGCGCGGTACTCGCCCCGCGGTCGGTCTCGATGTGATCTGCACCAAGATCGCGGTCGATTTCCAATCGATGACCGCGCTTACTGCGGCCGAGATCATCGGCGCCAACCTCGAACTGCTGCGCGAAGCCACGCGCGCCGACACCGCCTTCCATCTGCACCTGGACGCGGAGTCCGGGCAGTTCAGCGACATCCAAGTGGCGCGCGGCATGCTCGCCACCGGCAACCCGGAGCAATTGCGGGGCCAGTCCTTGGACTCGATGCCGTGGCTGCAATCGCGTCTCGCGCCGCTGCGGGTATCGGAGCTGCGCGATACCGGCAAGCCCCGCGGCGACCAGGGCGAGGATGCGGCGCTGTGGAATCATCTCGGAATCGGCTCGGTGCTCCTCATCGGTTATTTCATCGAAGGGCGGCCGGCCGGGCTGCTCGGCATCGCGGGCGCGCAGCCGCGCGAGAACTGGGAAGTGCAGCTGCATCTACTGATGAAGCTGGTCGGCAGCAGTCTTGCGACGGGCCTTGAACGCATTGAGATCCAGCGCCATCTGCGCGATTTGGAAGAGCGCAACGAGCTCGCCCTGTACAGCGCGAACGACGGCTTGTGGGATTTCGACACCATCAACAATCGCGTCTATCTGTCGCCGCGCTGGAAGGCGATGCTGGGGTACGACGAAGCCGATGTCGGCCAGGCCCCGGACTGGCGCACCTTGGTGCACTCGGACGACATGTCGCGGGTGCAGGCTGCCATTCGCGATCATGTGGCGGGCAAGACGCCGCTGTTCGAGAGCCTGCATCGCATGCGGCACGCCACCGGCGAATGGCGCTGGGTGATCAGCCGCGCCAAGGCCAAGGTGGACGAGAAGGGGCGGCTGCTGCGCCTGGTCGGCGTCGAACTCGACATCACCGAGCGCAAGCTGTACGAGGAGGCGCTGTTTCGCGAGAAAGAGAGCGCGCAGATCACCCTGCAGAGCATCGGCGACGGCGTCATCACCACCGACGCCAAAGGGGTGATCGACTACCTCAATCCGGTGGCAGAGGCCCTGACCGGATGGCGCCTCGAGGACAGCCAGGGTCGGGCCATCGAAGAGATTTTTCGCGCCTTTCACGAGGAAACCTGCGAGCCGTTGGAGAATCCCCTGGCGGTGGCCATCCGCCGTACCCGATCGATCAAATCGGTCCGGCCGATGCTGCTGATTCGCCGCGACGGCAACGAAATCTACGTCGAGAGCACCGCCTCGCCCATTCGCGACGGCAGCGGCGCGGTCTCGGGCGGCGTGCTCGTGTTCCACGATGTAAGCGAGGCGCGCGAGCTGAACCGGCGCCTCTCCTACCACGCCAGCCACGACGTGCTGACGGGGCTCGTGAATCGCCGCGAATTCGAGAACCGCATGGAGCGGGCGTTGAAGAGCGCCAAGGCGCGCGAGACCTCCTACGCGCTGTGCTGCCTCGACTTGGATCAGTTCAAGATCGTCAACGATACCTGCGGACACAGCGCGGGCGATGCGCTGCTCGGCCAGGTCGGAGCGCTGCTCAAGTCCAAAGTCCGCTGGCGCGATACGCTTGCCCGTCTGGGCGGCGATGAGTTCGGGATTCTTCTCGAGAGCTGCTCGCTGGATGAGGCCATGCGCACGGCAGAAGCGCTGCGCGAAGCGGTGCGCAATTTCAAGTTCACCTGGGAAGAGCGCACCTTCCGCCTCGGCGCGAGCATCGGCGTCGTGCCGATTTCCGCCGACAACGCCGATGTGGCCTCGGTGCTCTCCGCGGCGGACAGCGCCTGCCAGGCGGCCAAGGAGGCGGGCCGCAACCGCGTTCACAGCTTCGAGGAAAACGACATCGACCTGATGCGCCGGCGCCGCGAAATGCAGTGGGCGGCGCGCATCAACAACGCGCTGGAGGAGGGCCGCTTCGAGATGTTCAGGCAGACCATTCTGCCGCTGCAGACCGTCGAAACGGGCGCGCACTACGAGCTGCTGCTGCGCATGCGCGACGAGGCGGGCAAGATCGTCGCACCCGATCAGTTCATGACGGCCGCCGAGCGTTACGGCATCACCCCGAGCATCGATCGCTGGGTGATCGAGAACGCGTTCCGCTGGCTGGTTTCCGAGGCCGATGAGCGCGAGAAGCTCACCATGTGTTCCATCAATCTCTCCGGCCAAAGCCTGGGTGACGACAAGTTCCTGCCCTATGTCATCGATCAATTCCACCGCAGCGGCCTGGATGCCAGCAAGATCTGCTTCGAGATCACCGAGACGGCGGCCATCGCGAGCTTCTCGCAGGCGAATCGCTTCATTCAGGCGCTGAAGGAGCTGGGCTGCAAATTCGCGCTCGACGACTTCGGCACCGGTCTATCGTCGTTCGGCTACCTCAAACATTTCCCGGTCGATTACCTGAAGATCGACGGCAGCTTCGTCAAAGAAATACTGCATGACCCCATCGACCGTGAAATGGTGCGCTCGATCAACGAAATCGGGCACCTGACCGGCAAGCAAACCATCGCCGAGTTCGCCGAGAATCAGGAAATCATCAACATGCTGCAGAGCCTCGGTGTCGACTACGCGCAGGGCTACGGCGTGTCGCAGCCGCAGCGGGTGCTCAAGGCCGCCAACAGCGCCTGACGCGCGCTTACTCCAGGACGCAGGCCACGAGGACGGTCGATTTTTCGCCTATGGCGGCAATTTCGTCGGTTTCGAGCTTTCGCTGGCTGCCGCTGGTGTCGAATTTGACTCCATGGGCCGTGAGAAAAATCTGCGCGAAATCTCCGCGGACGGCGAAATTGACGTTTTGCGGGACGGCGCCGGCGATGGCCGTGAGCGCCAGGGACGCCTGGGAAACCACCACGCCGATTACGGAACCCGATCCATCGAGAACCGGGCCGCCGCTGTTTCCGGGCTGAATCGGCGCCGAAATCTGCAGCAACGTGTAGTCGTTATTGGCGCCGGCGACGGAATTGATCTGGCCGAAGGTGGCCTTGGGCTCGGCGGATAGAATGCCCACGAGCGGGTAGCCGATCACGCCGATGCTTTCTCCCAGTCTCACCGGCCGCGATTGGCGGCGAAAAACGGCCGGCTTGCCCGCGGCGGGAGCCGGGTCGATCTTCAATAGAGCCAGATCATTCTTCGGATCGACCGCATCCACTCGGGCGGCCACCGGCGCCATGTTCATTCCCTTGAGCAGGACGGCCTTGCAGCTCTTGACGACATGCTGATTGGTCAGCACGTCGCCCGCACTATTGACCACAATTCCCGACCCGGTCATGAACTTAGGCTTTGGTTGCGCCGGCGAGGCGCCGGGGCCACCGGAGTTCGGCGGCGCCGCCGGCTGCGAGCAGACCAGCTGCGTGATGCGATTCGTCAGCGGGTCGTTCTTCAACGGGATGAGCTTGGTTCTCCAATCGGGGGTCTCCGGGCTTGATCCCACCTGCTTGTCGTTCAAGTAACCGACCGTTCGAATTGCGATGAATGTTCGATTGGCGCAGTCGAACGCAGTCCTCTGGACGCGCTTGTCCATCAAGACATTGTGCGCATTGGTGCGCGGGGCCGAATACACCGTCATGATCAGCGCCAGCCGCAATTCACCATCGCTCTGAACGGAGTCGGTATCGACCAGGATCTTGTCCGTCGAGATGCCCGGGTTCCCGACCTCCTGCCATCTGGCGGCGAAACAAGGCGCCGCGAAGCACACCAGAACCATCAACGCCACCGGCGCAGGGTGCCGTGATTTGGCGGCTAAATGGCGGGATTTCATGCGGATGCCCGGCTTAGGCGCCGTACTGAAAGCGCATCGACAGGTCGATTGCGTGCACGTGCTTGGTGATGCTGCCGACGGAGATGAAGTCGACACCGGTCTCGGCGATTTCGCGCGCCGTCGCAGCCGTAACGCCGCCGGAAGCCTCGAGCTTCAGCGGCTGCCGGGCGCCGGCATTCTCGGCCACCGCCTCACGCATCAAGGGCAGCGAGAATTCATCGAGCAGCGCGATATCGGCGCCCGCGTCGATGGCCTGCCGCAATTCCGACAGATTCTCGACCTCGACCTCCACCGGGACGCGCGCGCCGCCGCGCCTGGCCGCGTCCACGGCGGCCGCGATCGAGCCTGCGGCCATGATGTGATTCTCCTTGATGAGTATTCCATCGAACAATCCCATGCGGTGATTGTGGCCGCCCCCGACCCGCACCGCGTACTTCTGCGCCGTGCGCAGTCCGGGAATGGTCTTGCGGGTGTCGAGCAGCCGGCAATTCGTGCCTTCGAGGAGCGCCGCAAAGGAGTGCGCCGCCGTGGCGGTGCCGCAGAGTAGCTGCAGGAAGTTGAGCGCCGTGCGCTCGGTCGTGAGCAGCGAGCGCGCAGAACCTTCGACCTCGAACAGCAACTGGCCGGCGGCGATGGAGTCGCCCTCGGCGATGTGCCATTTGATCCGGGCGCGCGCGTCGACTTGAGCAAACGCGGCCTCGACATAGGGAACGCCGCACGCGATGGCCGACTCGCGCGTGATCACCGAGGCGCGGCCGGTCCGATCGGCGGGGATCAGAGCCGCCGTCAAATCGCCGGTGCCGATGTCCTCCGCAAGGGCGCCTGCAACCTGCTGTGGCAGGTCGGCGGGAACCGGCACGGACGGCCGCACATCGACCTCGCTGACTAGAGGGGCAGGCCGTGCGACGGGCCGATCATGCACATGAGCATCGGGATGGAGAGCAGGAAATTGATGCGCGAGGCATACAGAGCCACCTTGCGCGCCGCCGCCTTCTCATCGTCGGTGGCAGGCACTATCCCCAAAATCTTCTTCTGGTTGGGCCATATGAGCCCCCAGACGTTGAACAACATGATGGTGCCGAACCAGGCGCCGAACCCCATGATGACATTGGAGTGGGACACCGGCTGCTCCAGCAGGCCGAAGGTAAAGGTATTGATGAAGCGGCCGTGGGTTTGCGACAGGAGCCAGGCGCCCAAAAGCCAGGTGCCGAGCGCTGACCAGCGGAACCACAGCAGGGCCCTCGGCGCGACATATTTGTTGATGCCGGCGCCGCCGGGACCGCCCTTGTCCGCAGCAGCAGCGGCCATGGCCGGCGTCTGCACGGCGTTGAAGTAGTACAAAAGGCCGATCCAGAACACCCCGAACACAATGTGCAACCAGCGGGTCAAGCTGGCCAGGGTTGCCGCATTGAAGCTGAATCCGCCCCCGACCAGGGCGGCGATGGCGATGGCGAGCACGAAGCCCAAAATGAGAGGCCACTTCACGGTCGTTAACGGGTTCATGCACTATCCCCTTCAGGTTGGTCGGTCGGATCCGGCGGCCCCCAAATCGTGATGGGCGGCGCCGCTGCGCGGATCTTGCGCTGCGGCGGACTGGAAGAATAGGGGAGCAACCCCAATAATTCAACGATGTCCGAGACTTGCCTAGAGTTCTCCCGAATTGCGTCAGCGCTTGGGGGCCGCGCGGGGCGCCAAAGGCTGGTATCGTAGGCCATGGATTCAATCTGGAGACAGTCGAAATGAATGCTATTGAGAGGATCAAGAGCCAGCTCGCGGCCGCGCCGGTGGTCCTGTACATGAAGGGCACCCCCGATTTTCCGCAATGCGGATTCTCGGCGCAGACCGTCGGCGCGCTGCGCGCCTGCAAGGCGAAGTTTGCGCACGTGAATATATTCGAGGATCCGGAAGTGCGCGAGGCCCTGAAGACCTATTCCAATTGGCCGACTTTCCCGCAGCTCTACGTCAACGGCGAGCTCGTCGGCGGCTGCGACATCGCCATCGAGATGTACCAGAGCGGCGAACTGCAGCAGTTGCTGGCAGAAGCCGGGGCCGTCCCGGCCTGAGCCCTCGCTCCGCCCAAGCCCCACCAGGCATCTGATCGCCGGGGGGCCGCGGTCGCTGCCCCGCTCCGACGGGCTCAGGGCTCGTCGGGGGCTGAGGGCTCCTCGGAAGCCGAGGGTTCGATCTGCAGTGGTCCCATCGCGGCCAGCCGCCGGCGGCTGGCGTCGAACACCCCCTGAAACTGATTGCACACCATGCAGAAGAGGTCGGCGGTACGTTCGGCGTCATAGGACGCCGAATGCGCCGAGGCGGTGTCCCACTCCAGGCCCGCCGCGAGCGTCGCCCGCATCAATACCGTCTGACCGAATGCGACGCCGCCCAACGTGGCGGTGTCGAAACTCGAGAAGGGATGGAAAGGGTTGCGCTTGACCTGGGCGCGAGCCACGGCGGCGTTCAAGAAATTCAAATCGAAGAACGCGTTGTGCCCTACCAGCACCGCGCGTGTGCAGTCCGCGGCGCGAATGGCATTGCGGACTTCGCGGAAGATGCGTTGTAGCGCATCCTCTTCGGGAATGGCGGGCCGCAGGGGATGATGGGGATCGATGCCGTTCACCGCCAGCGACGCCGCTTCCATGTTGGCGCCGGGAAACGGCGTGACGTGATAGCGGATCGTTTCGCCGCGTGCCAGGGTTCCGTCGCTGCGCATCTCGACGAAGACCGCGGCGATTTCGAGCAGGGCGTCGGTTTGCGAATTGAAGCCGCCGGTCTCGACGTCGATCACCACGGGCAGAAAGCCTCGAAAGCGCGTGGCGAAGGTGATGGGGGGGATCTGCGTCATGCGCGTGCCCGGTTCCCGGCGAGCCGCCATGCAATCGTTTCGCCGCTGCGATAGGGTACCAGCGTGCCGTCGCCGAAATCGTAGGCTGGAGGGGGCACCCAGGGCTCCTTGATCAAAGTAATCGTGTCATCGTGTCGCGGCAGGCCGTAGAAATCGGCGCCGAAATGGCTGGCGAAGGCCTCGAGGCGGTCGAGCCGGCCCACCGACTCGAAGGCCTCGGCGTACAGTTCGACTGCGGCGTGCGCCGTGAACATGCCGGCGCAGCCGCAGGCGTTCTCCTTGGTCGACCGCTCATGTGGCGCGCTGTCGGTGCCGAGAAAAAATTTCGGGCTGCCGCCGGTCGCGGCGCCGATGAGCGCCAGCCGATCGCGCTCGCGCTTCAAGATCGGCAGGCAGTAGTAGTGCGGCCTGATACCGCCTGAGAAAATCGCATTTCGGTTGTGCAGCAGGTGCTGGGGCGTGATGGTTGCAGCGACCCCGGGCCTCGCGCCCTTCACGAATTCAACCGCACGCGACGTGGTGATGTGCTCGAACACCACGCGCAAGCGGGGAAAGCGCTCGACGAGAGGCTCGAGCACCGTCTCGATGAAGTGCGATTCACGGTCGAATACATCCACCTCGGGTTGTGGCGATTCGCCGTGCACCAGCAGGGGCATGCCGGATTCCTCCATGCGCGCGAGAACCCGGTCCACGATCGCAATGTCCGTGACTCCCGCGTCCGAGTGCGTGGTTGCGCCGGCGGGGTAGAGTTTGATCCCGTGGACGAATCCGCAGGCTTTGGCGCGGTCGATCTCCTCCGGCGGCGTGTTATTCGTGAGATACAGGGTGAGCAGCGGTTCGAAACGCGCGCCCGCGGGCAGCGCCGCCACGATTCGCTCGCGATAGGCGCGCGCCGATGCGACGGTCGTGACCGGCGGCTTCAAGTTGGGCATCACGATGGCGCGGCCGAATCGTTCCGCGGTGAATTTCACGACGGCGGCGAGTGCGGCGCCGTCGCGCAGGTGCACGTGCCAGTCGTCGGGGCGTCGCAACGTTAAGGTGTTCATTTGCGCGCCGATGCCGCACGCCGCGGCGCCGCCGGCCATCCGCGGCGCACCAGATCGAGGGTGTAGCGCACGCCGAACCCGGTGATCTCCGTGGCGATATGGGCGAGCCCCCCGTGACGCGATCCCGCCGCGAGATCGAGGTGCAGCCAGGCGATATCCTTGGGCACGAACCTACTCAAAAATCGCGCCGCCAGAATATGGTCGCCCTTGCCGTCGGCAGCGCACTGCATGAGATCGGCGACCTGGCTCTCGAGGTCGGTGTCGAAGTCCGCATCCATGGGAAAGCACCACACGCGTTCGCCGCTGCTGGTGCCGGCGGCCTCGATCAGCTCGCGCGCCTCCGGCCGGTTGGTGAACGCGCCGCTGTAGCGCTCGGTGAGCGCGTACACACAGGCACCCGTCAGCGTCGCATAATCGATGATGGCACGCGGCTTGCGCGCGGCCGCAAGCGACAGCGTGTCCGCCAGCACCATGCGGCCTTCCGCGTCGGTGTGAATCACCTGAATGGTCGTGCCGTTGTGAGCGCGCACCACATCCTGCGGCTTGTAGGCGAGCGGACCGATACGGTTCTCGGTGATCGCCAGCCAGCAATCCACCGGCGCGGGCGAGCGCAGCGCATGCAGCGCGTACAAGCTGCCGAGCGCGACGGCGCTGCCTTCCATGTCGGTGTGCATGTCCAACATGCTCTTGTGCGGCTTCAAGTTCGTGCCGCCCGTATCGAAGCAAATCCCCTTGCCCACGAGGCTCAAGGCGGGTGCCGAGGCGCCGCGCGGACGATAGGTCAAGCGCGCGATTCCGGCATCGCGAGTGCCGTTGCCCTGCGATACCGCGAGAAACGCGCCGGCGCCGAGGCGCCTCAGGGCGCCCTCGCCGTAGAATTTGAAGCCGAGCTTCAGGCGCTTCGACAGCGCCTCGAGCAGACGGCGATAGCCGCGGGCGTCGAGCGTGTTGGGCGGCAGCGCAGTCAGCCAGCGCGCGAGGTTGTTGCCGGCGGAGGTCGCGAGGGTGACATCGAGATCGGCCATGGTCCGCATCGATGCGATGTCGATGCGTTGCAGCTGATCGCGCGATTTGGGCTTGCTCTTGAACGATGCAAAGCGAAAAGCACCCGCCTGCAGCGCGGCGATCGCGGCGCTCACGGTGGCGTTCGCGGCGCCGATCTTGCAGCCCTGCTGCCACACCAGCAGCGTCTCCGGCTCGCCGTCCAGAGCGCTGCGGGCGAGTTTGCCGGCCGCCTGCAAGCGCTCGAATGCGCTCGCCTCGTCGGCGAGGCATGCCACGATAAGAAGCGTCTGCGCACGCGCGCCAACCCGCAAGTGAAAGCAATCGCCGGCCTTGCGCACCTTGCGCGCGAACAGGCCGCGCAGCACCGCACCGTGCGGCAGCGCCTTCCAGTCGGCTTCGGTCGGGGCGAGCGGCAGGAACACCAGGGCGCTGGAGTAGCGGGCGAGCAACGACGCGGTAATCCGCGCGCCGATTTGGCGCACGGGCACTAGCAGTTGGTCGAAGGGCAAGCGAGTGGGCATATCGTGAAACCGCAAGCCTATCCCTTGCTTGACCGAGAAAAACCAAACCCCGAAGATAGCGCCAACAGTTCAGCAATCGAGATAACGTTGGCAGTCGGCGCATGGGCGCTGTAACGTGCCTGCCATCTTAACAGGACACGTGGGCGTGTGCATTTATGACTCAACAATCGCCGTTCGAAGACATTGATCCCGTCGAGACGCAGGAGTGGCTGGAATCCATCGATTCGGTCATGCGCGCTCAGGGGCCGGAACGCGCGCACTTTCTGCTCGAGAAACTGGTGGACTTCACGCGCCGATCCGGCGCGTATCTGCCATTCAAGCCGAACACCGCGTATCTCAATACCATCTCCAAAGCGCAGGAGCCGGACTATCCGGGCGACCGCTCCCTGGAGCGGCGCAATGAGGCCTACATCCGCTGGAATGCGCTCGCCATGGTGGTGCAGGCGAATCGCCTGAATTCGGAATACGGCGGACACATCGCCTCATATGCGTCGGCCGCCACGCTCTACGAAGTCGGATTCAATCATTTCTGGCGGGCCAAGAGCGCCTCGCATCCCGGGGACATGATCTTCATGCAGGGCCACTCGAGTCCCGGAATCTACGCGCGCGCCTATCTCGAAGGCCGCCTGGACGAAGGCCAGCTGCTGCGCTTTCGCCAGGAGGTCAAAGGCGGCGGGTTGTCCTCGTATCCGCATCCGTGGCTCATGCCGGATTTCTGGCAGTTTCCCACCGTATCGATGGGATTGGGCCCGATGACGGCCATTTTCCAGGCGCGTTTCGTGCGCTACCTCGAGCATCGCGGCATCGTTCCCCCGTCCGACCGCAAGGTTTGGGCGTTCCTGGGCGACGGCGAAATGGACGAGCCCGAATCGATGGGCGCGCTCACCATGCCGGTGCGCGAGAAGCTCGACAATCTCATCTTCGTGATCAACTGCAATCTGCAGCGGCTCGACGGTCCGGTGCGCGGCAACGGCAAGATTATACAAGAGCTCGAGGCCGCGTTCCTGGGCGCGGGCTGGAACGTCATCAAGGTGCTGTGGGGTTCGCGCTGGGACCCGCTGCTCGAGCGCGATCACAAGGGACTGCTCAAGCGCCTGATGGAAGAGTGCGTGGACGGCGAATATCAGAATTTCAAATCCAAGGGCGGCGCCTACACGCGCGAGCATTTCTTCGGCAAGTACCCCGAGCTCAAGGAAATGGTCGCCAACATGTCGGATGAGGAGATCTGGCGCCTGAATCGCGGCGGCCACGATCCGCAAAAGGTGTATGCCGCTTACGCTTCCGCCGTCGCGTTCAAGGGCGGGCCTACCGTGATTTTGGCGAAAACCGTCAAAGGCTTCGGCATGGGCAAGGCGGGCGAAGGGCTGAACGTCGCACACCAGCAAAAGAAACTCGGCGATGAGGATCTCAAGGCGGTTCGCGATCGCTTCAATATCCAGATCACCGACGAGGAGATCGCGGGCCTGACTTTCCGCAAGCCTGCCGCGGACAGCGAAGAGCTGGAATACCTCAAGGGGCGCCGCGCGGTTCTCGGCGGCTACCTGCCGGCGCGCAATTCGGCTGCGCCGCCCCTGGTAGTGCCGCCGCTGGAGGCGTTCAGCTCGCTGCTCGAGGGTACGGGGGATCGGGAAATCTCCACCACCATGGCGCTGGTGCGCATGCTCACCGCCCTGGTCAAGGACAAGAACATTGGCAAGCACATCGTGCCCATCGTCCCCGACGAAGCACGCACCTTCGGCATGGAAGGGATGTTTCGCCAGATCGGCATTTATTCGTCGGTTGGGCAGCTCTACACGCCGCAGGACGCCGAACAGCTGATGTTCTATCGGGAGGACAAGCAGGGTCAGATTCTCGAGGAGGGCATCAACGAGGCGGGCAGCCTCTGTTCCTGGCTCGCGGCCGCGACGGCGTACTCGAATCACGGCGTCAACATGGTGCCCTTTTATATTTATTACTCCATGTTCGGATTCCAGCGCGTCGGCGACTTCATGTGGGCGGCGGGCGACAGCCGGGCCCGGGGGTTCCTCGTGGGCGGCACCGCGGGGCGTACCACGCTCGCCGGCGAGGGTCTGCAGCATCAAGACGGACACAGTCAGCTGGTCATGACCGCGATTCCGAATTGCGTCGCCTACGATCCCACCTACGCCTTTGAACTCGCGGTGATCGTGCAGGATGGCCTGAGGCGCATGTACCAGGACGGGGAGAGCATCTTCTACTACATCACCTGCATGAACGAGAACTACGCGCATCCGGCAATGCCGGCCGGCGTGGCGCAGGGCATTTTGAACGGCATGTACCTGCTGCAAATCGGCGGGCGGGGCAAGGTGCGTGTGACCCTGTTCGGCTCCGGGACCATACTGCGCGAGGTGCTCGCGGCAGCGGAGCTGTTGGAGAAGAACTACGGCGTTCCCGCCGACGTGTATTCGGTCACGAGCTTCAGCGAGCTGCGCAAGAACGCGTTGGCCATAGAGCGCCACAACCTGCTGCATCCGAATGAGCCGCGGCAGCAGAACTACATTCAGCAGGCGCTGGCGGATCGGACGGGCCCCTTCATCGCGGCGACCGATTATGTAAAGACCGTGGCGGATCAGATTCGGCAGTGGGTCCCCGGCCGCTACGCGGTGTTGGGCACGGATGGTTATGGCCGCAGTGACTCGCGGGCGGAGCTGCGCCGCTTCTTCGAGGTGGACCGGCACTACGTGGCGATCGCAGCCCTCAAGGCCCTGGCGGACGACGGCAAGATCGACAAGCAGACGGTGACCGATGCCATGCAGGCCTTCGGCATCGATCCAGATAAACCCAATCCCTTAGGCGTCTAGGCGGCACCGTGACTCAACCCGTGGAAGTTCTGGTTCCCGACATCGGCGGCTTCAAGGACGTCAACGTCATCGACGTCCTGGTCAAGAACGGCCAGCAGATCGAGAGGGAAACCCCCCTGATCACCATCGAAACGGAAAAGGCGGCAATGGACGTGCCGGCACCCGCGGCGGGGCGTGTCACGGAGGTCAAGCTCAAACAGGGCGACAAGGTTTCTGAAGGTTCGCTGATCCTGCTGCTGGAGCCGGCCGCGGCGCCCGCTGCCGCGTCGGCGCCGACGCCGGCGCCTGCCGAGACCCCGCAGCCTAAGCCGGCCACGCCGGCCGCGGCACCCGTTGCCGTTGCTGCGGCACCCGTCGCCGTTGCCGCCGCACCCGCTGGCGCAACGCCGGTCGCCGCGTCATCCGCTGCACCGCGCACCGACGCCGTCATCGACGAGAACGCCTTCTCCAAAGCCTACGCCAGTCCATCGGTGCGCAAGTTCGCGCGCGAACTGGGCGCCGATTTGGGCCGGATACAGGGGACCGGCGCCAAGGGGCGCATCACTGCCGAGGATGTGAAGGCCCACGTAAAGGGAATTCTCACCGCGCCGCCGGCTGCGGCGGTTTCGGCGCTGCCCAAGGTGCCGGTGGTGGATTTTGCGCTGTTCGGGGCGATCGAGATCAAGCCGCTGTCGCGGATACAGCGGATTTCCGGTGCGCGGCTGCAGGCCAGCTGGATCAATCTGCCGCATGTTACGCAGCACGAGGACGCCGATATTACCGAGCTCGAGGCGGTGCGGAATGCGCTCAAAGTCAAGGCATCCGAGGAAGGGGTGCGGCTCACGCCGCTGGCCTTCATCATCAAGGCTTGCCTGCTGGCCCTGCAGGAATTTCCGCGATTCAACTCCTCGCTGGATGCGAGCGGGGAGAATCTCGTCCTCAAGAAGTACTTCAACATCGGCTTCGCGGCGGATACGCCGAACGGGTTGGTGGTCCCGGTCATCCCGAACGTCGATCGGCTGAGCCTCTACGAAATTGCGCGCGTCCTCGCGGCCATGTCGGAGAAGGCGCGGGCCGGGAAATTGAAGAACACCGAAATGCAAGGTGGAACGTTCACGGTGTCGAGCTTGGGCGGCATCGGCGGCACGGCGTTCACTCCGATCATCAATGCGCCGGAAGTCGCCATCCTGGGCGTGTCGAAATCCAGCCAGAAACCGGTGTACGACAAGGGCGCGTTCCTGCCGCGCCTGATGCTGCCGCTGTCCTTGTCCTACGACCATCGGGTCATCGACGGCGCCGAAGCCGCACGCTTCGTCGTGTTTCTCGCCAAGGTGCTGGGCGATGTCAAGGCCTTGCTATGAGTCTCACCGAGGTCCGAGTCCCGGATATGGGCGAGGCCAAGGGAGTCACGGTCGTCGATGTGCTCGTCAAGAAAGGCAGTGAGATTCGCATCGACGATGCGCTGATCACTCTGGAGAGCGACAAAGCCTCGATGGATGTACCCTCGCCGGTGAACGGCGTCGTCGAATCCGTCGAAATCAAGAAGGGCGACGAGGTGGTTGCCGGTGCGCTGATCGTCAAGGTGCAAGTGGCGGACGCGGGGGCGCCGCCGGCCGCTTCGCCTACTCAGGCCGCTTCCGCCGCGCCCGCCGCGGCACCAGCGCCCGCTGCGGCGCCGGTCGTGGCCGCCGCCTCACCCAAACCCGACGCCGCAATCTCGTCGGGTAGCGGCAGCGCGGTTGCGCCTCCGGGGGCCGTCGATCTCGTGGTGCTGGGTGCCGGTGTGGGCGGGTATACCGCCGCGTTTCGTGCCGCCGATCTCGGTCTCAAGGTCACGTTGATCGAGCGCTGGCCGATGCTGGGCGGCGTGTGCTTGAACGTCGGCTGCATTCCCTCCAAAGCGCTCTTGCATGCCGCCAAGGTGATCGAGGACGCCTCCGACATGGCCGGGGCGGGCATCGTATTCGCTGCTCCGCAAATCGACCTCGAGCGCCTGCGTGCCTGGAAAAATCGCGTCGTCACGCGATTGACCAACGGACTTTCGCTGCTGGCCAAGCAGCGCAAAGTCACCGTGATTCAAGGCGAAGGCAAATTCACGGGACCCTTTACGATCGAGGTCCAAGGCGCGGGCGATCGCCGGCGCGTCGATTTCAAGCAGTGCATCATCGCAGCCGGCTCCGAGTCCGCACGGCTGCCCGGGATGCCGGATGATCCCCGGGTCATCGACTCGACCGGCGCGCTGGAATTGCCCCCGGACTGCAAGCGGCTGCTGGTGATCGGCGGCGGCATCATCGGTTTGGAAATGGCTTGCGTGTACGATGCGCTCGGCGTGCGCGTCACCGTGGTCGAACTGAGCGATGGATTGATGCCGGGTACGGACCGCGATCTGGTGCGGCCGCTGCAGAAACGAATTGAGAAACGCTACGAACGCATTTTGCTCGGCTCCAAGGTTGCCAAACTCGAGCCTGCCGCCGAAGGGCTGCGCGTCACCTTCGAAGGACCCGATGCGCCGCAGCCGCAGGTCTTCGACCGGGTGCTGGTGGCGGTGGGCCGGACCGCCAACGGCAACACTATCAATGCCGCCGCCGCCGGCGTCACGGTGAGCCCCCGCGGCCTGATCGAAGTGAACAAGCAAATGCGCACCAATGTGCCGCATATCTTCGCCATCGGCGATGTGGTCGGCGCGCCGATGTTGGCGCACAAGGCGAGCCACGAGGGCAAGGTGGCCGCGGAAGTCGCCGCGGGACAAAAATCCGCGTTCGACGCACGCTGCATTCCCTCGGTGGCGTACACCGATCCTGAGATTGCATGGGCGGGCGTCAATGAAATCGAGGCCAAGGCGCGCAACATCGAGTACGGCAAGGGCCTGTTTCCTTGGGCCGCCAGCGGCCGCTCTCTGGCGCTCAACCGCGACGAAGGCTTCACCAAGCTGCTGTTCGACAAGCAGACCCATCGAATCATCGGCGCGGGTATCGTCGGCACCAACGCCGGCGACTTGATCGCCGAAGTGGCGCTCGCCATTGAAATGGGCGCCGATGCGGCCGATATCGGATTGACCATTCATCCGCATCCGACGCTGTCGGAGACCGTCGCGTTTGCGGCCGAGGCATTTGAAGGTACGTTGACCGACCTCTACATACCCAAGCGTTAGGCGAGGGCCCATGCAATCGACACGCAATCAGGCAGTTTCAATGCTTCTCGCGCTTCTCCTGGGAAGCTCAGCGTTGCCGGCCGGTGCCGACGACGACTGTGTGGATTTTAAATGGGACGTGGGCCGGGAGAGGATCCTGTTCGCCGGGGCTCCCGCCGAGTTGACCGCCGGCAAAGACCGGGCGTCCGCGCCGCTCATCGTGCCGAATCGTCTCTATCGGCTGCGGCTCAAGGCCCAGGACACCGTGGCTTTCGCCGTTTCTCCGGGCAAGCAGTTGACCGGTACGCCGGCGTTCGCCGGATTGGCGACGCTGAAAATAGCGGCGCCCGGCAGTTACCGCATTGCTGTCGATGTGCCGTTTTGGATCGATGTCGTATCGAACGGGTCGCTGCTGCGCCCCACCGACTATCAGGGACAGCATTCGTGCAGCCCGCCCCACAAGATCGTGGTGTTCGACCTGGCCGGCGCGAAGCCCTTCACTCTGCAGTTCAGCAATGCGGTCCTGGACAAGGTCTTGCTCACGGTGACGCTTGCGCCGCCGCGGAAATTTTAGGAGGCGTTGTCGTGACCAGCACTCTCGCCGTGCGATTTCGAGTCGACTTCGGTGACCGCAGTTCGGTCGGATTGGGCAAGATCGAGCTGCTCGAAGGAATTGCGCGCACCGGCTCCCTGTCGCAAGCGGCGCGCGAGATGCGGATGAGTTACCGGCGGGCATGGTTGCTGCTCGAGGATTTGAATGTCAGCTTCGATCGCCGCGTGGCGCGCGCCCAAGTCGGCGGCCGCGGCGGCGGCGGCGTGGTCCTGACGCCCTTCGGCACCGACCTGGTTGCGGGCTACCGCCGGTTGGAGTGCAGCCTGCAGCCTCTGGCGAGGGCCTGCCTCGAAGAGTTCGGCCGGCGAATCAAGTCCGGCTCCCGCAGGCGAAGCGTCAAGGCCACCTCGATCAAGCGAAAATCGCCGGCCGGCACGCGGTCGGTCAAGGCGCGCGTGCCTGGCTAGGAGCCGCGATGCAGCCCTTCAGGAACGAGGTCTTCTCTGCCCCTACCAGCTTCTTAGTCTTGGCATCCTTGAGGCAGGCGGTGCGCTTTGCGTGCTTGGCGGCCGCGTCGCCGGACGTGGCGGCGGAAGCTGCGGCGGACGCGGTGACGGCCGGCGCTGCCGGCGATGGCGGTGCTGCGGGCGCGTCGCTAAAGCCTTCGGCCATCGCGGTTAGGCCGAGGGACAAAGCGGCCGCCAGGGCCGCAAAACTCGTAAAAAGTCTCGCGCTCATACACGCCAGAATAGCGTCGATGAATTGCCGCACCGATGAAGCGCGGATGAAGCTTGCTTAACCTTTGAGTGACTTGCGGGCCAGCGCCAGATAACGGCCCTCATCCGGCGCGCGGCCGGCGCGCTGCGCCTGCCAGAGCACTTCGCCGAGCGCTTCCATGAGCACATGTTCGGCAAGGTGCAGGTCGCCGTACCGCTCTTGGAGTGCCCGATGCAGTTCCCGCACTCCGGGCGGCCGGTCGACCGACACCTGGTCGCGGACCGCAAGGTGCAGGCCCATATGTAAAAATGGATTCTCGGCTGCCCCGGAGGCGCTCGGCTCGAACGCCAGGGCCGACTCGGGATCCCCCACGATGGCCTGATACTCGGGATGAGCGCCGACGACGTCGGTAATCATGGCTTCGAGCGGCGTCAGCGGCGAACCCGCCAGGTGTTTGCACCACGCCTCCGCGTAGGTCCGGCGCAATTGTTCGCGGGAGTAGGAATCAAACACTGTCATGGGTCTTGTGACGATACTCGCAAAGATCGTTGATGACACAGGCGGGGCAGGCCGGATTGCGCGCCTTGCAGGTGTAGCGCCCGTGCAGGATCAGCCAGTGATGCGCATCCTTCCGGAACTCGGGCGGCACGACCTTCAGGAGCTTATCCTCCACCGCCCGCGGGGTCTTGCCCGCGACGAGGCCGATGCGGTTGGCGACACGGAATATGTGGGTGTCCACCGCGATGGTGGGTTGCCCGAACGCCGTATTCAGAACGACGTTGGCGGTTTTTCTGCCGACGCCCGGCAGGCGTTCGAGCTCTTCGCGCGACGAGGGCACTTCTCCCGCGTGGCGCTCGATCAGCAGCCGGCAGGTCTCGATGATGTTCTTGGCCTTGCTGTTGTACAGACCGATGGAGCGAATATGGCTCGACAGTCCGTCGACTCCGAGCGCGAGCATGGCAGCCGGCGTATGAGCGGCGCGGAACAAACCGGCCGTGGCCTTGTTCACGCTCTTGTCGGTCGCTTGGGCCGACAGGATCACCGCCACCAGCAGTTCGAACGGCGACGAATAGTGCAATTCGGTTCGCGGCTTAGGGTTGGCCGCCCGCAACCGTTCGAAAATTGCGCGCCGCTTCGCATCGTTCACGATTCCGTCCTGGGCCCAAGCGCCGCCGCCTTCTTCGCGTCGAGTTGCCGCTGCCGCGCGAGATGCCGATTCGACAGGCGCCGGGTGTGCGCATCGAATCTCCCGCGGTTGAGCCGCGATTGATCGGGCGCGGGTGCCGGTCCGGGTCGCATTTCGATGCAATCGACGGGGCAGGGAGGCAGGCACAGTTCGCAGCCGGTGCACGCCTCCACAAGGACGGTGTGCATGTGTTTGGCGGCGCCGACGATGGCGTCCACCGGACAGGGATCGAGGCAGCGCGCGCAGCCGATGCAGCGAGATTCGTCGATCCAGGCGATGAGCGGCGGGCGTTCCACCCCATGAACGGGATTCAAGGGCAGAACGGGGCGGCCCAGGAGTTCGGCCAAGGCTGCAATTGTGGCGCGGCCGCCCGGCGGGCATTGGTTGATCTGCGCCGCGCCGCTCGCCACCGCGGCCGCGTAGGGTGTGCAGCCGCTGAAGCCGCAGCGCGTGCATTGAGTCTGCGGCAACAGCGCATCGATGCGCGCCACCATGTCGGGCGCGGTCTCGCTCATCTCACTTGACGCGCATGCCGGGCGCCGCTCCGGTGTCCGGCGACAATACGAAGATATCCTTCCCGCCGGGGCCCGCGGCCAGCATCATGCCCTCCGAAGTGCCGAAGCGCATCTTGCGCGGCTCCAAATTGGCGACCACCACGATGAGACGGCCCACCAAGGTTGCACAATCGTACGCCGCGCGAATGCCGGCGAAAATCTCACGTTCGCCGAGTTCGCCCAGGTCGATCCGCAATTTCAGCAGCTTGTCCGCACCGGCCACGAGGTCTGCGCGGAGCACCTTGGCCACACGCAGATCGACGCGCAGGAACTCATCGATGGAAATCAAATTCCCCTCGACGGCCGCGGCATTCGCAAGGGTCGCGGCATCCGACGCGCCCGCCGGCGACGAAGCGGTACGCGCCGTTCCCGTGGCGGCCGCAACCTGCGCTGCGGTGGGCGCGGGTTCCTCGACGGTCTCGAACAGGGCGTCGAGCTGTTTCGGATCGACCCGAGTCATCAGGTGCTTGAATGGGTTGATTCGCGTGGGCAGCACGTCGGTGTCGATCCAGGCAAACGGCCGATCAAGCCCGAACAGCTCGCGCGCGACGCGCTCCGCGAGATCCGGCAGCACGGGCGCGATGAGTACGCTCAGCAGCCTGAATCCTTGCAGTGCCCGCGAGCAGACGTCCTGGAGTTCCGCGCGCCTCGCCGTATCCTTGGCGAGAACCCACGGCTGCTGCGCATCGAAATCGTGGTTGATGCGATCCGCGTGGGCCATGATCTCGCGCATTGCCTTGCCGAAATCCCGCGTTTCGTAGTATTCGGCCACGCGAAGCGCGATTTCATGCGCTTCGCGCACGATCAGCGCTGCGTCGCCGTTGTACTGGAGCGCCCCGTCAAAATATCTTGTGATAAAGGTCGCGGCCCGACTCGCGATGTTGACGTATTTGCCGATCAGATCACTGTTCACCCGCGCAACGAAGTCCTCCGGATTGAAGTCCAGATCCTCGACGTTCGAATTCAACTTGGCACTGATGTAGTAGCGCAGCCACTCCGGATTCATCCCGATCGAGAGATATCGCAGCGGGCTGATGCCGGTGCCGCGCGACTTGGACATCTTCTCGCCGGACACCGTGATGAAGCCGTGCGCGTACACGTGATCGGGCACTTTGTAGGGGGATCCTGCGAACTTCAGCATTGCGGGCCAGAACAGCGTGTGGAAGTAGATGATGTCCTTGCCGATAAAATGCAACTGCTCGGTATCGGGAGCCGCAAGAAATTGCGCGAAGGTTCGATGTTCGCCGCGCGCGCGCGCCTTGCCGGTATCGAAGTAGTTCTGCAGCGCTGCGAGATAGCCGATCGGGGCGTCCAGCCACACGTAGAAGTATTTGCCGGGCGCGTCGGGGATCGGAATCCCGAAGTAGGGCGCGTCGCGGGAAATGTCCCAGTCGTCGAGCGCCTCCTCGCCGGAGCCTGCGAGCCACTCGCGCGCCTTGTTGACTACTTGCGGCTGCAGCCGCTCCGGCGTGTCGAGCCAGCCTTTCAGAAATTCCACGCATTTGGGATCCGACAGCCTGAAAAAATAGTGGTCGGACGTTTTCATGATCGGCTTTGCGCCCGACAGCGTCGAATACGGTTCGATCAGATCGGTGGGCGAATTGACGATGCTGCAAACTTCGCATGCGTCGGCGTACTGGTCTTTCGTGTGACAGTTGGGGCATTCGCCCTTGATGTAGCGATCCGCCAGGAACATGGCCTTTACCGGATCGTAGAACTGCTCGACCGCCTTGACATACACCAGCCCGGCGGCTTTCAGCCGGCGGTAGATGTCCTGGGATAGCGCTACGTTCTCCGGCGAATCCGTCGAATACCAATGATCGAAGCCGATATGAAAGCCGCGCAGGTATTGGGGCCGATCGGCAGTGATGCGCGCAACGAGTTCCTGGGGGGAGATGCCCTCGGCTTCGGCCTTGAGCATGATCGGTGCGCCGTGCGCGTCGTCCGCGCAGACGAAATGCACGACATTTCCGAGCATCCGCTGGAAGCGCACCCAGATGTCCGCCTGGATGTATTCCATGATATGCCCGATGTGGAACGGGCCGTTGGCGTAGGGCAGCGCGGTCGTGACAAAGAGTTTGCGGGTCATCCCGACAGTTTACCGCGCGCTGCAGCTTTTCGCAGGCGCGATCAGTGCCCGGGATGGCTGCGGCCATAGTGGTCGCAGCGGGCGCGCCGATCGCGGCGACGCCCGCCGCCGAATTACGAAGCCTCGCGGAACTGCTCGAACCGGGATTTGTTGATCGCTTTCTTGAAGGCTTCTTTGCCGGTGATTTGACGCTGATCCATCAGCGCCTGAATGGCCGTGTCCATCAGCCGCATGCCGACCGCCGAGCCGCTTTGCATGGCATTCTCCAGCTGGTCCATCTTGCCCTGGCGGATCAAATTGGCGACGGCAGATGTATTGATGAGAATTTCGAGAGCAGCGACGCGGCCCTGTTTGTCGGCCTTCGGGATGAGTTGCTGCGAGACCACGCCGCGCAGGCTGGTTGACAGCATGGTGCGGACATGAGGTTGCTTGTCCGCCGGGAATGCGTTCACCAATCGATCGACGGTGGCCGCCGCGCCGTTGGTATGCAGCGTGCCCATCACCAGAATGCCCATCTCCGCGGCGGTCACCGCGATGCTCATGGTCTCGAGGTCGCGCAACTCGCCCACCAGGATGACGTCGGGGTCTTCGCGCAATGCCGACAGCAGGGCCGTCGAGAAGGAGGTCGCGTGCACTCCGATCTCGCGCTGGCTGATCAGGCAGTTCTTGCGCAAATGCACGAATTCGATCGGATCCTCGATGGTGAGAATATGGCCCTTCTCGCGGGAATTGATGTCGTCGATCATGGCCGCGAGCGTGGTGGATTTGCCCGAGCCCGTCTTGCCGGTGACCAGGATCAGGCCGCTGTTGATCTTGCACAGACCCATCACGGCTTCCGGCAGATTGAGCTCCGCAGCCGTGCGGGCCTTGGAGGGGATCGCGCGGAATACGGCGCCCATGCCGTTCAGCTGCCTCATCACATTGACGCGGAATCGGGCGACGCCCGGCATGCTGTAGGCGAAGTCCGTGCCGTCCTTGCTCTCGAACCGCTCGACCGACAATTTCGGCATGATCTCGTACAGCGTGGTCTTGACCATCTCGGCCTCGAGAGGCTCGGGGCGCAGCGCCTTGAGCTCGCCGTACTGCCGCACCCGCGGCGGATCGCCCGCCAGAAAATGCAGGTCCGACCCGTTGCGCTCCAAGACTTGATTCAAGAATGTGTCGATGGCGGGCACGGCAAGTCTCAAGTGTTCGCGGGCGCGGGCGCGGGCGCCGGCGTCGACGCAGACACGGCCGCCTGAACGCCCGTCATGTCGGTCACGAAACGCTGGAACTGGCGCTTGTCCGATGCGTAGGAGTAGGCCTGCTCGGGATCGACTTCCTTGGCATTGATGGCGGTGAGCAGCGCCTGATCCATCAGTTGCATGCCGTACTCCTTGCCCATCTGCAGCTGGCTCGGAATCTGGTGCGACTGATCGGTCATGATGAGCTTGCCGATGGCCTTGGTCAGCACCATGATTTCGCACACGGCGCGGCGCGCGCGCTGATCGGGAGTCTTGAGCAGCACCTGCGTGATGACGGCGATCAGACTCTGCGCCAGGAAGCTCTTGGTTTGCTCGCGCTCTTCAGTGGGCAGGGCGTCGACGATGCGATCGATGGTCTTGGTGGCACTGGTGGTATGCAGGGTGCCGAGCACGAGATGTCCGGTCTCCGCCGCAGTCATCGCCATGGAAATGGTTTCGGCGTCGCGCAGCTCGCCCACCAGGATGACGTCCGGATCCTCGCGCATGGCCGCGCGCACGCCCTCGGCGAAGGTCGGCAGGTGCGTGCCCAGCTCGCGTTGGATGACTTGACTGGTCTTGCTGCGGTGGACGAACTCGATCGGATCTTCCAGGCTGATGATGTTGAGCGAGCGGGTTGAATTGAGATGATCGATCATCGCGGCGAGGGTGGTGGACTTGCCGGTTCCGGTGGAGCCGGTGACCAGGATCATGCCCTGATGGTAGTCGCACAGCTTGCGCACGATGGGCGGCAGCCCAAGCTGCTCGATGGTCGGCATCTGCGTGGGAATGGCGCGAAACGCGGCGCCGATGCCGGTCTCCTTACGGAATACGTTGACGCGGAAGCGGCCGCCCTCGGCGGACACGTACGAGAAATCGATGTCGTTGCCGGCGCGCAGGTGTTTCAGCTGATTCTGGGTCAGCACCTCGGTGATGTAGCCCTCGAGTTCCGCCTCGCCCAACTCGCGAAACTTGATCGGCATCAGATCCCCGTGCATTCGCAGCATCGGCGGTACGCCGACCGCCAAGTGCAGGTCCGAGCAGCCCTGGGCCACGCCCAGCTTGAGGAACGCGTCGATTCTTGCCATAACGTGTAAGGCTACCCGTAAGCAATTGGATTTTCGAGTGTTTCGGCCCTCCATGGGCCATAAACGTGAGGTCCGTCAAGCCCTCAGAGGAATTTCTCGAGCGAAAGGCGCAGCTCGTCCATGGTTTGAGCGCGCTTTGCCTTGTCCAACGACATGCATTTCATGACTAAGTTGTTCAATTCCAACGGCAATTCCTTGTTGACGTCGATCGGCGGGCGCGCTTTGCCCTGCACGTGCTGGTACATGACCGACATGTGATCGCCGCGGGAATACGGCGGGACCCCGGCGAACATCTCGTAGAGAATGACCCCGAGGCTGTAGATGTCCGCCCGCTCGTCCACCTTTTTGCCCAGAATCTGTTCCGGCGCCATGTACTTGGGCGAGCCGATGACATAGCCGGTCTTGGTCAGCTGCGTGTCGCCCTGGGTCTGCGCCGCGGCGACGCCGAAGTCGACGATCTTGAGCAGGCCGTCGTTGTCGATCAAGATGTTCGCGGGCTTCAAATCGCGATGCACGATGCCGGCCTGATGCGCGACCGCCATGCCGGTGGCGATGTCGATGCCGAATTTGACCGCACGCTTGAGCTGCACCGGCTTCTCGTTGACGATCTCGCCGCCCAGTGTGTGGGAGGGAAAGTATTCCATGGATATGGCGTAGTTGCCCTTGATGTACAGGAAATCGTAGATGCGGATGACGTTCTTGTGCGTGATCTTGCGGCTGTAGCGCAATTCGTGCACGAACCGCTTCATCATCTCCTCGTCCGCGGACACGTTGGCATTCAGGAACTTCAGGATCAGCCGTTCCTCGACCACGGTGTCTTCCATGAGCAATACCGTGCCGAACGCACCCTTGCCGATCTTCTCGATGAACTTGTAGCGGCCTTCGATGATATCGCCCGTCTTCAAAGTCGCGATGTCCAGCTTGCCTGCCTGAATCTCCTGCTCCTTGACGATCTTGGCGATATCCTGATTGTCGATGAGCAGCGTCTTCGCGGGCTCCTGCATTTTCTCGGCGCGTTGATTGGCCGCGATTTGCTGCGTCGAGAACCGGTTGTCGAGTTCGGTCATGGCGCGGGCGACGGCCTGACTGATGGTGGCGTCGGCGCTGGTTGCCACCGCCTGCAACCGCACGCGGATGGTGTCGGCACGCCGCTCATCGGCCAGCCGGGCGAGTGCCCCGATGGCCTCCGATTTGATTTCGTTTTCCTGCCTTTGCAGCATGGGCAGCAATTGCTCGATGCACTTCTGATCGCCGATCTTGCCGATGGCGCGAATGACGGTCGGCAGGGACTTGGGCTCGCCCGCGGCCAGCATTTCGAGGAACCGCGGCAGGGCCTTGGTGCTGCCGATCTCGGCGAGCGCATCCACGGCGCGTTCGCTCACCCACCAATCGGTGTCCTTGGTGGCATCGATCAACTGCGCCACCGCGCGCTCATCCTTGGTCTGGTTGAGGATCTCGATGGCGGCGCGCCGAATGTCCTGATTCTCATCCTTGACCAGCGCAAGCACGGCGTCGACCACCTTCGGGCCGCCGATTTTGCCCAACGCGTCGGCCGCGCGCGTGCGCACCCACCAATCGCTATCGGCGATCACTTCGAGCAGGTACTTGACCGATTTCGAGGTCCCGACCACGTTCAGCACCTCGACGGCCGCCCGCCGGGCGTATTCGTTCTCATCCTTGAGCACGTCGACCAGGTACTTGATCGTTTCGGGATGATTGGCATGGACGACGACGTCGACCGCCTTGTTCTGCACCTCGATTTCCGGGTCGCGGAGCATGCCGCAAAGCAGGGCCATGTCGAAGGGACCGTCCATCTTGGCGAGCGCCGAGAGCGCGGCGGAGCGGATGAATTTGCTGCTGTCCTTGAGCTGCTTCTGCACCGCCTGCTGCACTTTGGGAGTATTGAACCGCGACAGCACGTTGATGATGAGCAGCCGGGCCACCGGGTCCTTGCCCTCGATCCTGGCGACCAGATCGTCGATCGAAGACTCGTCGGCGATCTCGGCGATGATCTTGAACAAACCCGATCTTTCGTTGGCTTCCTGGGAATAGGCGGCGTTCAGGAGCTCGCGCACCGTGTAGCGGCCCTTTTGCGCCGCAATGACATCGAGTATGGCCTGCTTGGGCATCGAGGGCTTGCTCAGGGCGTCGAGAAGCGCGCCGGCCGGATAGCTCTTGGTCGAGGACAGCGCCCACGCGATGCCGGACATCGCGCGGCCATTGGCCTCTGCCATGATCTTCAACAATTGCGGCAAGGTTTTCGAATCGATCAGACGCGAAAGAACTTCGACGTAAGCGAGGGTCTCACGCTTTTCCGCTGTCGCGAGGGCTTCGACGATGGGCTCAATGGCGCTCGGTCCGAGCTGCCCCAGCTTTTCCAAGGCCTTTTGTGCCAAGGGGCTGCCTGGGTTGCCGCTCGACTTGACCTCGGCAATCAGCCTATCGGCACGATAGTTGGTAAATAAACTCATTCAGTGCCCACTTTGCAGATTCGTCGAGAGCCATCTATTGTCATCGGATTTTGTGGGCCCGCCGCGGATCTGATTCTCAGGTCACAATTATGCCACACCGCACGCGGTTGTCCGCCTGCGGTACAATTACGCTCTCTTATGAATCAAGCTGCCAATGCGGAAAACGCTATCCGCGAACAACTGTTGACCTACCGCGACCCCTATCTCGGCCAAACGCTGGGAGAGGCGAAGACTGTGGCCTCCGTCACACTCCAAACCGGCGTGGTGAACATCGAACTCGTCCTCGGCTTTCCCTGTGCCGACTATGCCGCCGAACTCGGGACCGCCTTGCAGGAACACCTGCAGCCGCTCCTGGGTCAGGCCCGCCTCGCTCTACGTTTGCGGGCGGAAATCACAGCGCATGCCGTGCAGCGTACTCTCAAGCCCCTGGGAAACGTTAAAAACATCGTGGCGGTGGCCTCGGGCAAGGGCGGCGTGGGAAAGTCCACGACGGCGGCGAATCTGGCGTTGGCCTGGGCCGCCCAAGGCGCCAAAGTCGGCCTGCTGGACGCCGATATCTATGGGCCGAGCCAACCCCTGATGATGGGCCTGGCGGGCGCGAAGCCGCAGAGCACCGATGGCAAGCATTTGACCCCCTTGCGCGCTCACGGCGTCGAAGTGATGTCCATCGGATTCATGATCGATCCGGAACAGCCCATGGCGTGGCGCGGGCCGATGGTGACCCAGGCGCTGACTCAGCTCTTGGGCGATACGATTTGGGGCGATCTGGACTACCTCGTCGTCGACATGCCGCCCGGTACGGGCGACATACAGCTGACGCTGGCTCAGCGGGTGCCGGTCAGCGGCGCCGTCATCGTCACCACGCCCCAGGACATTGCCCTGCTGGATGCACGCAAGGGCCTCAAGATGTTCGAAAAGGTCGAGGTTCGGGTGCTCGGCGTGGTGGAGAACATGAGCGTGCATGTCTGCAGCCAGTGCGGTCATACCGAGCATGTCTTCGGCAGCGGCGGAGGTGCCCGCATGGCGGCTCAATACGGCGTGCAATTGCTGGGCGAGCTGCCGCTGGATATCCGCATTCGCGAGGATGCGGACGGTGGCTCTCCGACGGTGATTTCCGAGCCAGGCAGCGCCCGCGCCCAGGCCTACCTGCAGATGGCGCGCCGCACGGCCGCGCGGCTGTCGACCTTGAACAAAGACTACAGCCGGGCATTCCCCAAGATCACGGTAGAAGCAACCTAATGAGCATCAAGAGCGACCGTTGGATCAGACGCATGGCACGGGAGCACGGAATGATCGAGCCGTTTGCGCCCGAACAGGTGCGGATGAGCGACGGCCACAAGATTGTCTCCTACGGCACCTCGAGCTACGGATATGACGTGCGCTGCGGCGACGATTTCAAGATCTTCACGAACATCAATTCCACCATCGTCGACCCGAAGGCCTTCGACGAGAAGTCATTTGTCGATTTCAAGGGGCCGGTGTGCATCATTCCTCCGAACTCTTTTGCGCTCGCGGGTACGGTGGAATATTTCAGGATTCCACGCAGCGTATTGACTGTTTGTCTCGGGAAATGCGTCACCGGGGATACCCGCCTAGTCGACGCCGATACCGGGGCATATGTGCCGATCACCGAGATGCGCTGGGGCAAGCGCACCTTGGCCTGGGACGGCTGGCGTTTGAAGCCGGCAAAGGTGTCGGCCTTCATCCCGCAAGGCAAGCGCGAGATCTTCGAACTGCGCACCCGGGCGGGGCTGCGCATCCGAGCGACGGCGAATCATCCGTTTCGAATGCTCAAACAGTGGGTGGCATTGAGCGATTTGCGGCTCGGCGATCGTATTGCGGTTGCCCGCGAAATTCCCATATTCGGAAAAACGCCCATCGCTGACTGGGAAGCGACTATGGCGGGGTTGATGATTTCAGAAGGGCAGTGCAATACGCCCGGCCACAGTCCCACATACACGACCGCGGACCCGGCTATGGTCGCGCTACTCGAGTCCGCGATGGCGGCCTCGGGTCTGGGAGTGATCACCTACAAGGGTCGCTACGGGTATCGACTGGTCAACCGAAAGGGAAGAGGGGGAATCGCGGGGCGAAACCGCGCCCACGAATGGCTTCGAAATCTCGAACTCAACGTCGGCGCCGCCGACAAGTTCGTGCCGCAGATGATCTTCACGGCGCCTGAACCCTCGGTTCGCGTGTTTCTGCAGGCGCTTTTCAGCGGCGATGGCAGCGTTTATCACTCCGATGAGGCCGTCTTCCTCGAGTACTACTCGAAGTCCCGGCGGCTGATCGAGGAAGTGCACCATCTTCTGCTGCGATTCGGAATCTTTTCGCTGATCCGCGAAAAGACCACGGCGATCGGGACCCGGGCATGCAAAATACAGATCACGGACAAGGATCAGATCCTGCGTTTTGCGCAGAGAATCGGCTTCTCGCCCGGCTCGGTGAAGCAGCGACTGCTCGAGGAAGAGGTGCTTCCGATGATCGCTGCGCAACCTCGGGTCAAGAGCAACTTCGACACGCTGCCCAGGGAGGCCTGGGCGATGGCCGTCACCGCTACGCGGGTCGGCGGCCTCCGACTGAACGCGCTCGACATTCGTACCAACCCGGCTCAATCCATGCCGATGTCCATCGCCGCGCGGGTCGCCCTCATGACGGGCGATCCGTATGTCAGTCCGCTCGTCGACGGACCTGTATGGGATGTGGTCGAACAAATCGAGCCCGTTGGATCCGAGGAAGTGTATGACATCACCGTACCGACACTGCACAACTTCGTTGCCAACGATTTCATCGTCCATAATTCGACTTATGCGCGTTGCGGCATAATTTGCAACGTAACGCCTTTGGAGCCCGAGTGGGAAGGGCACGTCACCCTGGAGTTCTCCAACACCACGCCGCTGCCGGCGAAGATCTACGCCAATGAGGGCGTGGCGCAAATGCTGTTCTTCGAATCCGATGAGGTTTGCGAGACCTCGTATGCGGACCGCGGCGGCAAGTACCAGGGTCAGCGCGGCGTTACGCTGCCAAAAGCCTAATAGGCGGCGGCGCTGACCGGCGACCGAAGACCTGTAGCGGCCGAAGACCTGATTAGCGCTGCAGAGACTTGATGTGCATGGCAAACTCCAGTTTGCCGTCGCGCGTGCGCTCGGCCTGAACCGGCACGAATCCCAAGGACGGCGCAAACCACATTCGCAATATGCGGTTGTTGCCGGCCTGCTGGCTTGCGATGATGACGGTGTCGAGCTGCCCTAGGGCGGTTCTGATATTGGCGGTCCCTTCCTGGTTGTAGATGAATTCCTTGAGCGTGTCTTTGTCGATGATCTGGAAGGTCTTCGGCAAGTTTCCATTTTTCAGATCGAGCATCACTTCGACCTGGATGGACATCACGTCCTGGATCCCGTCTTTGAGCTTCAGGTCGACCGCTTTGTCTTCCGAAGTGCCGCGCACACGCCCGGCATCCCAATCGAAATCCAGATTGACGGTGGACTTGCCGTCCTCGGCACGATACTTGTCCGGGCGAACGTGATCGGCATTGATGCTGAGCCAGCTCTTCTGAGTCACCTCGTCGCGGTACAGCCTGAAGATGCCGCGCGCCGTGATGGTCCATGTGTAGAGGTAGTGGCCGGGCTCCGCGTCCTGCTTGAGCTCGAGGTCGCTGGTGCCCACGTTGATGCTTTTCCAGTCCGCCAGGTAGTGGGCGGAAAAGGGCGTGATGCCGGCATCAGCGACCGCCGGCGTCTGTGCCCCCGCCGTGGGGCCCGCCATGATCGCCAACGACAGCGCCGTGAATCCTCGAACGCTCATAGGCCCTCTTATCGTTCGGCGCCGGTGAACTGCACGGGCTCGCGCAGCAGCCTGCCGTCCAGCCACGCGCAATCTGCGTCGTAACGCAATCGACCCTCGCAGAACCAGCGCACGGCGACAGGGTAGATGCGGTGTTCCTGGGCCTGCACTCGCGCCGCCAAGCTCGCCTCGTCGTCGTTCGCCGTCACGGCAATGCGCGCCTGGATGATCCGCGGACCGCCGTCCAGTCGTTCGGTTACGAAATGCACCGTTGCGCCGTGCTCGGATTCACGAGCCTCCAGAGCGCGCCGGTGCGTGTGCAATCCCGGATACTTGGGCAGCAGCGAGGGGTGGATGTTCAATATTTTTCCGGCAAAGTCCTTGACGAACTGCGCCGACAGGATGCGCATGAATCCGGCGAGTACGATCAACGATGGCGAGTAGATTTGGATCGCGGCGGCCAGGGCGCGATCGTAGGCGGCGCGATCCGTGTCGGCCGCTGGCAGTGCTTGCGCCGGAACGCCGAGACCCCGCGCCACATCGAGCCCCGCGGCATCGGGTTTGTCCGAAAATACCCTGCACACTGTATAGGGTGCGCCGGGTTCGCGGCTTTGCTCGATGAGAGAACGCATATTGCTGCCGCGTCCCGAGATCAGGATGACGACCTGCCGCTGCGTCAGCGAACTCTTCACGCGATGACGACACCGCGAGTGCCGGCGCGCACTTCGCCGATGACAAGCGCCTCCTGGCCCAACTCGCGCAAGATGGCGATGGCACGATCGGCATTGGCGGCGCGCAGGTGAATCGTCATGCCGATGCCGCAATTGAACACGCGGTACATCTCGGCGTCGGCGACCTGTCCCTGGCGCTGCAGCCAGTCGAACACCGGCTCGCGGCGCCAGGATTTGCGTTCCAGCACGACCTCCAAGCCCTCCGGCACCACGCGCGGAATATTCTCCACGAGGCCGCCGCCCGTGATATGCGACAAGCCGTGCACCGGCAGCTGCGCGACCAGGCCCAGCACCGGTTTCACGTAGATGCGGGTCGGCGCCATGAGCCGATCGAGCAGCGTCGCTCCGTCCAAAAGGGTATTCAGGTCGGCGCCGGCGACCTGAAGAATCTTTCTGATCAGCGAAAACCCGTTGGAGTGAGGTCCGGAGGAGGGCAGCCCCAGCACCACGTCGCCGGCGCGGGTCGCCGAGCCGTCGATGATGGAGTCTTTCTCCACGATCCCTACGCAGAAACCCGCCAGGTCGTAATCCTCGCCGTGATACATACCCGGCATTTCAGCGGTTTCTCCGCCCACCAGTGCGCAGCCGGCTTGCACGCATCCTTCGACGATGCCGGCGATGAGACGCTCGCCCACGCCCACGTCGAGTTTGCCGGTCGCAAAGTAGTCGAGAAAGAACAGCGGCTCGGCGCCCTGGACGACCACATCGTTGACGCACATTGCGACCAGATCGATGCCCACGGTGTCGTGGCGTCGCGTGTCGATGGCGAGACGCAGTTTGGTGCCGACGCCGTCGGTGCCCGACACGAGCACGGGCCTGCGATAGCGATCGAGCGGCACCTCGACCAAGGCGCCGAAGCCGCCGATGCCGCCCAGCACTTCGCGGCGCATGGATCGCCGGACGTGGGGCTTGATTCGTTCGACCAGTTCCTCGCCGGCGTCGATATCGACTCCGGCCTCGCGATAGGTGACGGGGGCTCTTTCGGTCATTCGGGTCCTTATTTGTGGATGGGCCGGCCGGCTGGGCTGACGCGGCCGGTTGGCCAGCTGTGGTATTTTACCTCAGGTATCCCAAGGCTTCCCCGATAACACTATGGCACAGTACCGAAGCGTCTTTTCCCATCGTTTCTTGAGTCCGGCAGCGATTCTGTGCTTGGGTTGGGCCGTGCTTTACCCCGCGCACGCGGGGTTCGCCCTGTCGCGCGCGGAGCTGTACCAAGCGACCGCCCCCGCCGCAGACCGCTCCGAGGCGGGACAGAACGATGCCTTCCAAAGCGCGTTGAAAACCGTGCTGGTTCGTGTGACCGGACGCCGCTCGGCCGAGGATGATCCGGCGCTGGCGCCGTTGATCGCCAACGCGCACCGTTACGTCCAGCAGTATCGCGGCGCCGCCGACAGCCAACTGTGGGTGTCCTTCGACGGCCCCGCCATCGAGCGATGGCTGACGCAGAACGGCCAGCCTCTGTGGGGACACGAGCGGCCCTCGACCTTCGTCTTGCTCGCCGCCCAGACGGGCCCGCAGTCCGGGACGGTCATCACCGCCGACAGCGCATCGGAGCTGAAAGCGGCGATCGATGCGACGGCCGCATATCGCGGAGTGTCGTTGGTCTGGCCGAGCGCCGCCGATTTGCAGAGAAACCGTCTGGATTATGCCGCGGTAAGCGGCGGCGCACCGTCCACGCTCGTGGAAACCGCCCGACGCGCGAGCGGCGAGGGAGTGCTCGTCGGACGCGCCAACGGTACCGGCGCTGCCGCCAACGTACGCTGGACGCTTTTGTTCCAGGATCGCACCAGTGAATTCTCCGGTCCCCTGGAAGGCGTGAATCGCGCGGCGGATCTATATGCGGAGCTGTTCGCCGCCAGCGGCAACGTCGCACCGGTCGACATCGAGGTGAGCGGCGTCGCCGACCTTCGGGACTACGCAAGCGCACAGACCTATCTGGAATCGCTGACGTTCATTTCGCATGTGAGCGTGGTGGGGTTGGCGGGCGGCAGCATTCATTTTCGATTGACGACGCGCGGCGGCGCCGAGTCGCTACGGCGCGCGCTTTCCTTGAACGGCCCACTGCAGCCGATTGCCCCCGGCGAGGCAGGGCTGCTGCGCTTTGAACTCCGTCATTGATCACGTGCCCCTGCCGCTGCGCCAAATCCCGAACCTCATCAGCTCGATCAGGATCCTGCTCGTCGCGCCCATTGCCGTGGCATTGGCGCATCATCAACTGGTGACCACTCTCGTCTTGTTCGGGGCCGCGGCACTCTCGGACGCGGCCGACGGCTACCTGGCCAAGCGCTTCGACTGGCGGACCGAACTCGGCGCCGTGCTCGATCCGGCGGCGGACAAATTGTTGCTGGCGACCGTGTTCGTCACGCTCGCGTATCTGAAACTCGTGCCGCCGTGGCTGATGGCGGCCGCGGTGGCGCGGGACGTGATCATCGTCGCCGGCGCGCTGCTGTTCCGGTATTGCATCGGACCGCTCGAGGTGCGTCCGTCGATCGTCAGCAAACTCAACACGCTGTGTCAGGCCGCCTACATTCTGGCGGTTGTCGGCAGGGAGGAAAGCTCCTGGCCGCCCACTTGGGTGGTGATGCTTCTCGGTTCCTTGGTGTTCGCGACCGTCGCGGTCAGCGGCATCGACTATGTGCTGATCTATGGGCGGCGTGCGTTGGGTGTCGCGAAGCCGCGAGCCGCAGCGCGCGCCGGCGATCGACGCAGGTGAGGCAGCTGGCCCTCGGCGTCCAGTTGCGCGCGGACGCCGTGTTCGAGAGCTTTTGGCCCGGCCCGAACGGTGAAATCGTGGCGGCGCTCAAGAAGCCGGATCCTGCGCCGCTCTGGCTCTGGGGCCCGCGCGGTTCGGGTAAGACCCACCTGCTGCAAGCCGTGTGTGCGGCCGCGGGTGAAGCGGCTGCGTATTTTCCGCTGGATCGTTCGCTTGCCCTGCCCGCCGAGGCGCTGTCGGGTTTCGAGCGCACCCGTGTGCTGTGCGTCGATGATGCCGATGCGGTCGCCGGAGATGCGGCGTGGGAGAGGGCGCTGTTCCGGCTTTTCAACGACGCGGCCGAACTGCGGACTCGCCTGGTTTTCGCCGCCAAGGTGCCGCCGCGCCAAGCTGAATGGTCGCTCGAGGATTGGCGCTCGCGTGCGGGTGCGTGCGTCGTCTACCAGTTGCGCGAACTCGACGATGAAGGCCGGATCGAAGCACTGCGGTTACGCGCCGCCCAGCGCGGCTTGCAACTGCCCTACGAGACTTCCGAGTATCTTTTGAAGCGTGTGCCGAGGGACCTGCCCTCACTGTTCGACATTCTCGACCGGCTCGACCAAGCGTCCTTGGCGGCGCAGCGCCGGCTCACCATCCCCTTCATTCGCGACGCACTCGAGAAACACGCAGGAACAAAATCATAGTGCAGAACCATGCGAAGACCAGCAGCAGGCTCGCTGCCGCCACCCAGCGCGCCGCGGGATTGACCAGCAATTCGGTCAGGGCGAACACTAGATAGGGAATGGCGAACAACGTCGCCCACGCGTAGGTATGGCGCCGGCCGCGCAATAGGCCGTTCAACGGCGCGAGCAGGGGAAGTACCGCCAGAACACAAATCAGCCGCGGATACCCCGCGGTCATCCAGGCGAGCAGGCTCAATGCGACGGCAATCCACAACCCGATGGTCAGCGAGCGTGCCGTGGATTCGGCGATCACGGGCGGCTCCGCAGGCGGTCGGCGAGCGTCGCCACCCGGGTCCCCAAGGCGCGCGCCAGTTCGCGCTCGGATTCAGACAATTCGCCGTGGCCGCTGAGCGCCGCTACATGGCTCGCCCCATAGGGCGTGCCGCCGCTGCGCGTATCGCTCAATCCGCGCAGCGTGAACGGCAAACCGACCAGGATCATGCCGTGATGCAGAAGGGGGATCATCATGGACAGCAGCGTGGACTCCTGGCCGCCATGCAAGGTCTGCGTGGAGGTGAACACGGCCGCCGGTTTGCCCTCGAGGGCGCCCGATACCCACAGGGCGCTGGTTCCATCCAGGAAGAATTTAACGGGCGCCGCCATGTTGCCGAAGCGTGTCGGGCTGCCGAGAATTAGCCCGCAGCATTGCACCAGGTCGTCGTGAGTCGCATACGGCGGACCCTCGTTGGGCACCGCCGGATCCAGCCGTTCGGTGCTGATCGTCACCGGCGCGACGGTGCGCAGCCGCGCCTGCATTCCGGGGACGGCCTCAACGCCGCGGCACACTTGCCGGGCCAGAGCGGCGGTGCTGCCTTGGCGCGAATAATACAGAACCAGGATTTCGTTCATCGGCACTCTTCCGGGAAATCACACGGGAATTTGTCGGCGTGCTGCGCCGGCGCAACGGATTCAATACCGCTCGCCGAGCATTGTATATCGCCGGCTCGTTTGACGGCCCTGACGGCTGTTGCTAGTGTCCCAGTCCCCTATGTTGCGCCTCATTGCAGTATTTGTCGGTGTCGTCTGTCTCGCCGGATGCGCCGGCGCACCCGTGCAGGAGATGAGCGACGCGCGGCAGGCCATCGCCGCCGCTAAGGCGGCCGGCGCGACCAGTGCGACGTCGCCGGACTTCTACGCCGCCCAGGCGGCGCTGGGTCGTGCTGAAACGCACCTGCAGGCACAAGAGTTCACCCGGGCCCGGTTGGCCGCGATGGAAGCCAAACGCCACGCCGCCGCGGCCCTCGCGAATGCCAATAGTCAGCATTCGGAAACCCCGGTCACGCAACCACACTAGGTGATTGAGCCGCAGGGTGTTCGAACCGCAAGGAGTTCGAACCGCAAGGTGATCAAGCCGCAAGGAGCCTGTTTGAGTATTCAGCGTGGCCGAGGCGACGAAGTCGTTCGCCGATTTCTGGTGTTTGGGACGGTGCAGGGAGTGTATTTTCGTCACAGCACCCGCCTCGAGGCCAAGAGGCTCGAAGTGCGCGGATTCGCCCGCAATCTATCCGACGGTTCCGTTGAAGTTCTGGCGCATGGCACGGCAGCCGCGGTCGATGAACTGCGCGTGTGGCTGGGGCGCGGACCCTCCCAAGCGAAGGTTGCCGAGGTTCGCGAGATTGAGCCCGAGCCGCTGCCGTCCGGCCCGGAGGGATTCAATATATTTTGACCCCGGGGTGTTTTGACGCTTTGGCGTTGACGTCAAAACACCCGCCTTTTCTTTTAAAAGCGCCACACGCGCTGCCAGCGCTGCATCACCAGTGCGGGGTAGGTATTGTGGCCGACGCTGCCGTTGTAGCGCGCCAGCGCTCGAGTCCAGTTGTGGTTCTCGGCGCGCAGGTAGTAGCGCAAGATTTCGCAGCCCATGCGGATGTTGGGCGCAACCCGCACCAATTGATTCTGCACGCCCAGCTCGTGCGGCCAGAACGGCATCACCTGCATGAGTCCCACCGCGCCGGCCGGCGATACTGCCCAGCGATCGAAGCGGCTCTCGACCTCGATCAGGGCGAGTACCAGGTCCGGGGGTAATTGCAGCGTCGGGTCGCGCTTCGCCTCGCAGTAGACATGGTCGAGAATCTCGACCCGCGCCTCGTGATTGGGTACGAGCCGGGCGAGCCGCGGCTCCATGGTCTTGTACCAAACCTCGGAGTCGAACTTATCGGTGAAGCAGTCGGAACTGCCCATGATCTTTTGCAGCAGCGATTTGAGCTCAGGATCGCGCTGCTGATCCGCACGGGCGGTCGCGGGCAGGTCACAGTACCCCGCCAGAGCAACGAAGGCGCAGGCGATTGTCGCGGGCAACGGCCGCCGCATCGGTGTCCTCTAGCCGTTTAACTTATGTCGAATATAGCCTATCGGATCCGACAGCGGAATTTCCGTCGATTCGGTCTCGCGGCGGTGACGATATTCCAGGTTCCCGGCGTCCAGGCCCCGCTCCCCGATGACGATCCGGTGGGGTATTCCCATGAGCTCGGAATCGGCGAATTTGACTCCCGGGCGGGCATCCCGGTCGTCGAGCAGGACGTCGATCCCGGCGTCGTTGAATTGCCGGTACAGCGCGTCCGCGGTCTCCTGGACGCGTGCCGACTTTTGGTAATTGATCGGCACCAGGACCACTTGAAACGGGGCGATGGCATCCGGCCAGATGATGCCGTTGGCGTCGTGGTTCTGCTCGATGGCCGCGGCAACGACCCGCGTGACACCGATGCCGTAGCAGCCCATGAACATCGTCAACGCCTTGCCCTGCTCATCGAGCACGGCGGCGTGCATGGCCTCGCTGTACAACTGTCCCAATTGGAAGATATGGCCCACCTCGATGCCGCGGGCGATCTCCAGCGTTCCGCGGCCGGTGGGGCTGGGATCGCCGCGCTGCGCGTTGCGGATATCGACGGAGAGCGGATTTTCGAGGTCGCGCCCCCAATTCACGCCGCGGAAGTGCATATCCTTCTCATTGGCGCCGCAGACAAAATCCGCCAGATGAGCAGCGGCATGGTCGACATAGATCTGGCCGGCAAAGCCGATGGGCCCGATGAAACCAGGTTCGGTCCCCGTGGCCTTGCGCACGCGGTCGGCGCTCGACATCCGCAGCGGAGAGGCGACCCCCGGCAGCTTCTGCGACTTCACGGCGTTCAGTTCATGGTCGCCGCGGACAACCAAGGCGACCACGCCGCCGTCGCTGCCGTCGACGAGGAGCGTCTTGACGCAACGCGCGGCATCGACTCCCAGCAGTGCGGCGATGTCCGCGATGGTGCGTGCGTTGGGAGTAGCCACTTTGGTCAAGGGTTCCGAGGAGGCCGGCCGGGGCGTGGCGGGCGCGACGGTCGCGGCCACTTCCAGATTTGCGGCGTAGTCGTCGGCATCGGAGAAGACGATGGCATCCTCGCCCGAATCCGCCAGCACGTGAAATTCCTGCGAAGTGTCCCCGCCGATGCTGCCGGCGTCGGCCCGCACAGCCCGAAACTTCAGGCCGATGCGCGTGAAAATGCGTGAGTACGCCTCGTACATGAGGCGATAGCCTTGGGCGAGGCTCGCTTCGTCGGTATGAAACGAGTACGCGTCCTTCATGAGAAATTCGCGGGCCCGCATGACGCCGAAGCGGGGGCGAATCTCATCGCGAAATTTGAATTGAATCTGATAGAAATTCACCGGCAATTGCTTGTAGCTGCGCAGCTCGCGCCGCGCGATGTCGGTGATGACTTCTTCATGAGTCGGACCGTAGACGAACTCCCGGTCATGGCGGTCCTTGAAGCGCAGCAATTCCGGCCCGTACTTGCTCCAACGGCCCGACTCCTTCCACAACTCCGCAGGCTGAATGGTCGGCATGCACAGTTCCAAAGCGCCGGCGCGGTCCATCTCTTCGCGCACGATGCGCTCAACTTTGCGCAGGGTCCGCAGGCCAAGCGGCAGCCAGACATACAGCCCCGCCGCCAGACGACGGATCATGCCGGTTCGCAGCATCAGCCGGTGGCTGACGACCTCCGCGTCGGCGGGCACCTCTTTGAGGGTCGAAATGGGGTTTTGAGATAAGCGCATAGCCGCATATCTTACATCAGCCCCCCTGGTATTATGGCGGCATGAGCGACGACGACTCAACAGCGCGGCCGCGGGGAGTGTACTGGCTGCCGAACCTGCTCACCACGGGAGCATTGTTCGCCGGCTTTTATGCCATCGTCGCCGCCATCGACTTGAAATTCGAGCGTGCCGGAGCCGCGGTATTCATCGCGATGATATTCGACGGATTGGACGGCCGTGTCGCGCGCTGGACCCATACCGAGAGCACGTTCGGCAAAGAGTACGACAGCCTCTCCGACATGGTGTCGTTCGGCGTCGCGCCCGCGATCGTCACTTATCAGTGGGGAGTGGCGCGAATTGCCGAGTACGGGCCGCTGTGGCGGCGATTGGGCTGGCTGGTGTGTTTTTTCTACGCGGCTGCCGCGGCCTTGCGTCTGGCCCGCTTCAACTCGAGGGCCGCGACGCAGGACAAGCATTACTTCGAGGGCCTGCCCAGCCCCTCTGCCGCCGCCATCGTCGCGGCCTTGGTATGGCTGGCCAGCGACCAGACCAACATCGGTCTGCCTGGATTGATCCTGGCTTTCCTGGTCACCGCCTCGGCGGGTGCGCTCATGATCAGCCGATTCGCCTTCAATAGCTTCAAGCAGGTCAATCCCGGCGCGCGAGTTCGCTTCACCTACATCATTTTGGTGCCGCTCGCGTTCATCCTCATCTTTCTGCATCTGCCGATCAGCCTGCTGGCTTTGTTCGGCGTCTATGCTTTGTCCGCGCCGACGCTGTGGGTGTACCGCAAACTGCGCCGTCGCGCGCGAGTCGTGCCGCACGCATGAATCCGGCGCTGCGCCATGAATATCTCGCTGCGCTCGGCCTTCAGAGCTGGGTTTCGCGCGGCACGCCGGCGCCGTGCGAGGCGGCCGTTGCCCCCGAGCCCGTCATTGCGCGCGAGCCCGTCATTGCGCGCGAGCCCGTCATTCCCGGCGATTCCGGCGCGGGGCGCGAGGCCGGCGTCGATTGGCCGGAGCTGCGGGCGCGGGTGGCGGCGTGTACGCGTTGCACGCTGTGCAATACACGTACGCAAACTGTATTTGGTGTCGGCAACCCCAAGGCGGATTGGCTCATCGTCGGCGAAGCACCCGGCGCCGAGGAGGACCGTCAGGGCGAACCCTTCGTGGGCCGGGCCGGCCAACTCCTGAATTCCATGTTGCGTGCGATCGGTTTGGCGCGCGAGCAGGTGTACATCGCCAACATATTGAAGTGCCGTCCGCCCGGCAATCGCGATCCCACCGCAGCCGAAGCCGCCGAGTGTCTGCCCTACCTGGAGCAGCAAATTGCGCTGCTCCGCCCGAAGGTCATGCTGGCCGTGGGGCGCATCGCGGCGCAGAACTTGCTGCGCACCGAGGTGACATTGGGCAGACTGCGCCAGCAGGTGCACCGGTTCGGCCACTCCCAGGTACCGCTGGTCGTCACTTATCATCCGGCCTATCTTTTGCGCACGCCGACCGATAAGCGCAAGGCATGGGAAGACTTGAAATTCGCCCGCGAGGTTTGCGCGCGTGTCTAGCGTCAAGCAAGAAGTCGAATTCGGATCGGTCGAGATCAGGCCGATGCACGAGCTCGACGTGCCCGTGATCGTCGCCATCGAGCGCGCCGCGTACCAGTTTCCCTGGAGCGAAGGCATTTTTCGCGATTGCCTTCGCGTCGGCTACGTATGCCGCGTGGTCGACGTCGGCGGTGAGATGGCGGGCTATGGCATCATGTCCGTCGGAGCCGGCGAGGCGCACATCCTGAACGTGTGCATTCGCGACGAGTTCCGCTGCCGCGGCCTGGCCCGCAAGATCCTGGCGTACCTCCTGGACCGCGCGCGCTCCGCCGGCATGCACGAGGCTTTTCTGGAAGTCAGGCCGTCCAATACGGCCGCCGCGCGGCTCTATCACTCCATGGGCTTCGAGCAGGTGGGCGTGCGGCGCGGGTACTACCAGGCGGCGGTGGGCCGCGAGGATGCCGCGGTGCTGCGGCGGATCCTCTCGACGGAAGCGAAATAGGCGCTGCAGGCAGATTTGCTGCCTCACGGGTTGGCCGCCTATAATACTCGGCTGCCTTGCGTAGACCCGAGGATTTCAAATCAATGTCGAATGGCTCCTTAGCCGAGGAAATCAGCAAAAGACGGACTTTTGCCATCATCTCCCACCCCGACGCCGGCAAGACCACCCTGACGGAGAAACTGCTGCTGTTCGGCGGCGCCATTCAGATGGCGGGCACGGTAAAGGGCCGCAAGGCCACCCGCCACGCGACCTCGGATTGGATGCGTTTGGAGCAGCAGCGCGGCATCTCGGTGACCTCCTCGGTCATGCAATTTCCGTACGATGGATACATCGTCAATCTGCTCGACACGCCGGGCCACGAGGACTTTTCCGAGGATACCTACCGCACCCTGACCGCGGTCGATTCGGCCCTGATGGTCATCGACTGCGCGAAGGGCGTTGAAGAGCGCACCATCAAACTCATGGACGTCTGCCGGTTGCGCGACACGCCCATCATGACCTTCGTCAACAAGCTGGACCGGGACGGCCGGGCGCCGATCGAGTTGATGGACGAAGTCGAAAGCGTTCTGAAGATACAGTGCGCACCCATCACCTGGCCCATCGGTATGGGGCGCGATCTGTTGGGTGTCTACCATCTGCCGGAAGACAGGATCTACGTGTATGTGCCGGTGGAGAAGGGCCGGGTGGGCACCCACGAGACCATCGACGGACTCGACAGCACCGAGGCCCGCGAATTCCTCGGGGCAAGATACGCGCAGTTTCGCGACGAGGTAGATCTCGTGCGGGGCGCGAGCCCCGCGTTCGACCTCGAGCGCTACCTTGCGGCGAAGCAGACTCCGGTGTTCTTCGGTTCCGCCGTCAACAACTTCGGCGTCCGGGAATTGCTGTCGGCATTCGTCAAGTATTCTCCGGGTCCCCTGCCGCGCCCGACCCTGCAGCGCGAGGTCCGCGCCGACGAGCCGAAGCTCACGGGATTCGTCTTCAAGATCCAGGCCAACATGGATCCCGGGCATCGCGACCGCATTGCCTTCATGCGGCTATGCTCCGGACGCTACCTGCGCGGCATGCGCTTGCATCACGCGCGCCTCGACAAGGACATCCGCATCGCCGATGCCCTGACGTTTCTGGCGGCTGATCGCAGTCAGGCGGAGGAGGCGTACGCCGGCGACATCATCGGGCTGCACAATCACGGAACCATCAACATCGGCGACACCTTCACCGAGGGCGAGGAGCTCACCTTCACCGGCGTCCCGAATTTCGCGCCCGAGATGTTCCGCCGTGCCGTGCTCAAGGACCCCCTGCGCATGAAGGCCCTGCAGAAAGGCCTGTCGCAACTGTGCGAGGAAGGCGCCACTCAGCTATTCAAGCCGCTGCGCAACAACGATCTGATCCTGGGCGCCATCGGGCAGCTGCAATTCGAGGTCGTGGCGTTCCGGCTGCAGGATGAATACAGCGTGCAGTGTGTGTTCGAGCCCATCAACGTCGCCATGGCGCGATGGGTGCGCCTGAAGGACGAGAAGCGACTCGGCGAATTTCGCGACAAGGCCTACGACAATCTTGCCGTCGATCACGCCGGCGAGCTGGTCTATCTTGCCCCCACAAGGGTCAATCTCGGCTTGACCGAGGAGCGCTGGCCGGAGATCACTTTTCTCAAGACGCGGGAGAATCTTGCCGCTTGAGCGGCGGGTGCGGACGGAAGGCGCGCACGGCGTCGTCGAATTCATTCACGGTGATGGGCGCGGGCGGCGCGGCGTAGCGCAGAATCGAGTATTGCCGGCACAGGGCCGTGACCTCCGGGCTCAAGTCCGGTCGGTGCCGCGCGACGCGGGCGGCGTAATCTTCAGCGCCCTCATACGAGCGGCGGGGAATCCCCGCAGCGGCCAGTTTCCCGCACAGGCGCGAGTAGGCGCGATTGAGCGCATCTCTCGGAGCGTGATCGACTTCGCGGCGCACCGTCCAGGTGAGCCAGCACAGCACCAGTGTCAGCGCCGCGGTGAGCAGCAGCACGAGCTTCTGACCGTCCGGCTCGGGAATGTTCAACCACTCGAGCAGCTGCTTTTGCGAACTCTGATCGAAGAATAGGATGCGCTCGCGCCAGAGCTGCTTGAGCGCGTCGAGCCGCAGCCGCGCATCGGCGAACCAGAGGAAACGCCCCTGCCACCCGTCCGCCGCAGCGTCTGCGGCATTCAGCACATCGCCGGCGCCGAGTTCCACGCGCTCCGGTGCGATCACCGAGGTGGGATCCACCCGCAGCCACCCGTGTCCCTCGATCCAGATCTCATCCCAGGCATGCGCATCGCTTTGCCGCACGATCCAGTAATCCCCGAATCGATTGAAAGTCCCGCCCTGATAGCCGGTGACCACATGCGCCGGTATGCCAGCCGCGCGCATCAACATGGCGAACGCCGAGGCGTAGTGTTCGCAGAAGCCGCGCTTGGTGTCGAACAGAAAGGCATCGACGGAGTCGTCGGCCAGCTTGGGCGGCGTCAAGGTGTAGTAGAACGGCTGCTGCGTGAACATGGCGAGAACGGCGCGCACGAACTGCGCGTCGTCGGGATGCTCGCGGCGCAGAGACTGCGCCAATTGCATCGTGCGCGGATTGCGATTCGACGGAATCCGGGTATCGCTCGCGCGCATAACATTGCTCAGCGGAGCTGTCCAACGCACCTGGGTGTGCGAGGTGGCGACGAGGTCGATGGGACGCGACACGGGATCGCGCCGCATCAACGTGTAGTCGCGGGTGAGTCCGGTATCTGCCAGGTCCCAGTGGGATGGCCAATCGAGCGCGAATACCCATCGGCGCTGGTTCGCTTCCAGACTGACCGTGTAGTCGTAAGCAGGTCCTTGCGGTACGAAGGTCGGTGCGCCGAGCGGTGCGGAATAGGAACGGGTCCAGGTGTGTCCGTCGAAATCATGCATTACGGGCCCGCGCCAGTAGCGCTCCTGCGGCGGCGGCGCGGCTCCGGCGAAATGCGCGCGGAATGCCACCTCGTCCGACAAGGCCAGCTGATCGATGTCGCCGGGGCTCATCGTGTCGCCCAAGCCCGAGGCGGCGATGTGCCCATCGTTGGGTATGTGCCAGAGCGGCCCTGCGAAGCGCGGAAACAGCAGCCATAGCGCAAGTGCCAGCGGCAGCGCCTGCCCCAGCAATAGAACGGAGTAGCGCAGGCAGCGGCGCCAATCCGGCAGGGGCAGTGTGCCGGTGAGCCGCAACAGCGCGGCCGTCGTCAACCAGCAGACGGCGATGAGGTAGGCGAACAGCCAAAATGAGGTGCTTTCCAACAGCGCCGACACGCTGACGAAATAGATGCTCAAGGTGATGACATAGATATCGCGCTGCGTCTCGGTCTCGAGCATTTTCAACCCCGCCACCAGGGCGAGCAGCGCGGTCCCCGCGGACAAGCCGTTGAAGGTGCGAAATTGCGCGAATAGCAGTGCGATGGCGACGGCGGCAACGCCCAAGCGCAGCGCGCGCGGCGGTGCGCCGCGGCCGCGGCGCGCGAGCGCCAAGCGAAGGCCGCCCGACACGGCCACGGTAACGAGCACCCACACCGGCAGCGACCCCAAGTGCGCGAGCAGCGCGAGCGCAAGGCAGGCGAAGATGCCCCAGAGCTGTTCGTACGACAGCAGTTTGGGATTCACCGGGGCTCCGAGATCGCATGCACGGCGAGCGCACGCAGACAGGCGAATCGATGGGCGGCGCCGAGCGCGGGCGCAATTTCCTTGCCGGGGAGTCTCAAACCGTAGATGCGTTGCGCGGCCTCACTCTCCAGTACCCACAGGCAGAGTTGCGAGAGGCGGGACTCTGTGTCCAGGCCCGTAAGGGCCGACCATTCCAGCCATTCGGGCAGCGCGGCCAGTGCGGTGTAGCTGCGAACCGCGGCCTCACCGCCGCGAGCCAGTACCTTCCATGCCATGTGCTTGAGCGGCACACCGGGCTCGTAGGCGCGCAGGCCTGCGAAATCCTCGTCGCCGCGCGTTTCCGACCGCGACCCGGACCCTGCGCCCGCGACGGCCGGCAGCGTCCGGTCGCCGCGAGGGGCGGGCGCGACATAGGCCGTCAGTGATCCCTGCACGTAAGTCCAGGCATGAAACCAACCGAAGGGATAGCGGGTGCGCAGCTCGAATTGGGCGATGCGCACGATTCCACGCCGGGGCACGGGGACGGCGACCGTGACCGATTCGCTCGATCCGGCGAAGACGCTGCAAGTGCCGCCGGCGTTCTGGCAGCGCACCTCGACGTCGCGGCGCTCGACGTTGGATGTGTTCTTGAGTGCGAATTCGAAGTTCGCCTCGCCGCCCGCGAACGCGTCCGCTTCGGTGGTCACGTCCACATGCAGGCCCAGCAAGTTGCGATTGCAGTGATGCATGGTGACGAGCGCCACGCTCGCCATCAGAAATCCCAGTGCCAATCCTAAGTTGCTGTTGTAGTTGAGCCCGGCAAGCAGCATGGCGACGAGCACGAATCCCAGCATGATGCCGAAGCGCGTCGGCAGGATGTAAATGCGACGCCGGTGGATCTTGACGGGTAGGGTATCGCGGCCGTGGCGGCGGGCCGCCCAGGCGCGTAATTTATCGGTGGCTGCGCGGCGCAAAGTTCTCAAGATCGCCTCGCTTCTAAGGAATAGGGACGGCCTCGAGCAGCCGGTTGACCGACGCTGCGCCGGCGTCGCGCTGCCGCACGCGATGTTCGACCACTGCGGCAAACACCGCTTGCACGTGCTCCGGAATGACCGAATCGCGGCCGGCGATCAGGGCCCACGCCCGCGCCGCCCGCAATAGGCCGATGGCGGCGCGCGGCGACAGTCCCACATTCAATCCCGGCGCGTGTCGAGTGTGGGCCACCAGCGCCTGCACGTAGTCGAGCAGCGCCGGCGACACGTGAATCTCGAGCACTCGCTGCTGCAGCCGCCGCAGGCCGTCGACCGTCGCAATCGTGGACAGCGAATTGACGAGATCGCGCCGATCCACGCCGCTCAGGAGCTCTCGCTCCGCGGCGGCGGCGGGGTAGCCCAAATGCACTCGCATCAGGAATCGATCCAGTTGCGACTCCGGTAGCGGGAAGGTACCGACCTGATCCTGCGGATTTTGCGTCGCGATGACGAAGAAAGGCTCGGGCAGCGGCATCGATTGACCGTCGAGCGTGACTTGGTGCTCCTCCATCGCCTCGAGCAGTGCGCTCTGCGCCTTGGGGGAAGCCCGGTTGATTTCATCCGCCAGCACCAGCTGCGCAAAAATCGGGCCGCGCTGAAATCTGAATTTCCCGGTTTCGCGGTCATAAATGGACACGCCGAGTACGTCTGCGGGCAGAAGGTCGCTGGTGAATTGCACCCGCTGAAAGGACAGACCGAGAGTCTTGGCGAGCGCGTGCGCGAGGGTGGTCTTTCCCACGCCGGGGATGTCCTCGATCAGCAGGTGCCCGCGCGCCAGCAGGCAGGCCAGGCACATGCGGATCTGCTGGTCCTTGCCCAAGATCACGCGGTTGATTTGGGCGATGACGGCGTCGATCTCGGCTTGCGTGGCGTTCATAGGTCCTTCAGTCCGCGGACCCGCGCGATCTGAGCCGACAATTGCCGGATTTCCAGGTGCAACTCGGAGAGCCGCTGCTGATCCTTGGCCACGACGTCGGGCGGCGCGTTCTTGGCGAAATCGGGATTGCTCAGCTTGCTCTGCAGTTTCTCCAGGTCGGTGATCGCCTTGTTGAGCCGTTTCGTCAGGCGCGCGAGCTCGGCGGCGGGGTCGACCAGACCGGCCATGGGCACCAATATCTCCAGCGAGCCGAGCAGGGCGACGGCGGATATCGGTGCGGTTTGGCCCGGTGCCAGTAGGCGGGGCGGTTCGATGCCCGCAAGCCGTGCCAGGTAGTGCAAATTGCGGCCCAGATACTCAGTGTCGCGTGCCTCCGCGTTTTGCAGCAGCACCTCGAGCTTGCGGCCGGGCGCGATGTCCAATTCGCCGCGGATCTGGCGCACGCCCTCGATGAAATCGATCACCCAGCGCATCTCCCGTTCCGCCTCGGGATCCGCCGCGACGGCGGCCGCGCTCGGGAAAGCGCAGCGCATGATGGTGTCGCCCGGTACGCCGGCCACGTTGCGCACGCGCTGCCAGATCTCTTCAGTGATGAAGGGCGCGAGCGGATGCAACGCCCGCAGCAGCACTTCCAGTGTATCGATCAAGGTATGGCGCGTGCCGCGTTTCGCCGCGGGGCCGGCTTCGGACTGCAGCACCGCTTTGGAGAGTTCCAGGTACCAATCGCAGAATTCGTGCCAGGTGAAGTCATACAAGGCGTTGGCCGCGACGTCGAAGCGGAACTCGGCGAAGCCGGTTTCGACGCGTGCCAACATGGCGGCGAGACGTGCCCGAATCCATCGATCGGCCAGGCTTAACTCGGCGCCGGCGGCGGCCGATTCCTGGTTCTCCACGTTCATCAGCACGTAGCGGGCCGCATTCCACAGCTTGTTGCAGAAATTGCGATATTCCTCCACCCGGGTCATGTCGAAGCGCAAATCGCGGCTCTGGGTGGCGAGCCGGGCGAAGCACAGCCGCAGAGCGTCGGTGCCGAACGCCGGGATGCCCTGCGGGAATTGCCTGCGAGTTGCCCTCTCGATGGCCGGCTTCATCTGCGGCTGCATCAGTCCGGTGGTGCGCTTGGCGAGCAGCGCGTCCAAGGAGATCCCATCGACGATGTCGAGCGGATCGATGACATTGCCCTTCGACTTGGACATCTTCTGGCCGTCGTGGTCGCGGATCAGTCCTGTGAAGTAAACCTCGCGAAACGGCACCTCCCCGGTGAACTTGAGCCCCATCATGATCATGCGGGCGACCCAGAAGAAAATGATGTCGAAGCCCGTGACCAGTACGGAGGTCGGATAGTAGGTGCCCAACTCGCGCGTCTTCTCCGGCCAACCCTGGGTGGAGAACGGCCACAGCGCGGAGGAGAACCAGGTATCCAGCACATCGTCGTCCTGCCGCAGCGGGACCGCGGGATCGATACCATGGGCGGCGCGAGCTTCCGCTTCACTGCGGGCCACGTACCAGCGGCCGTCCGGGTCGTACCAGGCCGGTATGCGATGACCCCACCACAGCTGCCGGCTGACGCACCAATCCTTGATCTTGTGCATCCATTCGAAATATACGGCGGACCAATTCTCGGGCACGAAGCGGATGCGCCCCGTTTCGACGGCCTTGATGGCCGGTTCCGCCAGCGGCTTGATGTCGACGAACCACTGATCGGTGAGCAGGGGTTCGAGCACGGCGCCGCTGCGGTCGCCGCGCGGTACGGTGAGCTTATGGGGCTCGACGCGCTCGATGAGCTCCTGTGCTTCGAGGTCGGCAACGATGCGGGCCCTCGCGACGGTGCGGTCGAGGCCGCGGTAGGCGGCAGGGACTTCGTCGTTGAGCGAGGCATCAGGATTCATGATGTTGATCAGAGGCAGGCCGTGACGCTGGCCGACCTCGTAATCGTTGAAGTCGTGCGCAGGCGTGATCTTGACGCAGCCGCTGCCGAATTTCGGATCGACGTAGCTGTCGGCGATGATGGGGATGTCGCGCGAAGCGAGCGGCAGGTGCACGCGGCGGCCGATCAAGTGCCGATAGCGCTGGTCGTCGGGATGCACCGCAACGGCCGCGTCTCCCAACAGAGTCTCCGGTCGAGTGGTCGCGACCACGATGAAACCACCCTCATCCGCGAGGCGGTAACGAATATGCCATAGATTCCCCGTCTCCTCCTCGGCGACCACTTCCAAATCCGAGAGCGCCGTATTCAGCACCGGATCCCAGTTCACCAGCCGCTTGCCGCGATAGATCAATCCCTGTTCGTACAGGCGCACGAATACTTCCGTCACCGCCTTCGACAAACCCGGATCCATGGTGAACCGGTCGCGCTCCCAATCGACGGAGGCGCCGAGCCGGCGCATCTGCCGGGCGATCTGGCCGCCCGACTGCTCCTTCCATCTCCAAACGCGCCCGATGAAGTCCTCACGGCCCAAATCCGCGCGGCGAATGCCTTCGGCGTGCAACTGTCTCTCCACCACCATCTGCGTGGCGATGCCCGCGTGATCGGTCCCCGGCTGCCACAGGGTGTCGAAACCCTGCATGCGGCGATGACGGATGAGCGCATCCATGATGGTGTACTGGAAGGCATGGCCCATGTGCAGGGTTCCGGTCACATTGGGTGGAGGAATGACGATCGAATACGCGGACCCCTTGCCGCTCGGCGCGAAATATCCCGATGCTTCCCAACGCGCATAAATTCGCGCCTCGATGTCGGCGGGCGAGAAGGCTTTATCCATGGTCTTTGGGTTTTTCCTGTGTCGCGGCGTGCTCCTTCAAGGCGCGATCCACCAGCTCGGGAAGCTGCGCGCGCAAGCGGTCGAAGACGCGCTCGAACAGAGTGGCCTCGATGTCCTTGGCCGCCTGATGCAGCAGCGAGTCGGCGAGCTTCAGAGTTTCGGTCAGGATGGCGGCATGCGCGGACTTGGCGTCGAAGGCGGCGCCCACAGGTCCGGGCGCGCCATCCTTCACGGTCTCGGTGAGAATGGGGACATCGCGCGGATCGGGAGTCTCAGGCTGCATAGCCGGATCATTCCTGGGCCGAGGCCCCGAGTTGATGCGTCTCGAGCGCCACGTTGCCGTCGCGGTAGGACTTGAAGCGCTCGCGCCCGAGCCGCCGGCGCTCCTCATCGGCGTCGATGATTTCGGCGATACGCGGGTAGCGCTCCCAGTGCTCGGGCAAACGATCGGCCAGGTTCACCAGCAGGTCGGCCGGCGGCGGCGCGGAGGGCAGCGCGGCGAGGTACACTTTCGTGGCCGGATCGGGCGGCTGCTCGTCCACGCAGATCTGATGCGGAATGAATGAGCGTTCGTTGAACGTCCACAACAGATCATCGAGCGCGCGGGTGTCGGCCGGCGAGCCGCCGACGATGACGACGCTGAAATCCCGTAGATAGGCCTTCTCGGTCAGGCGGCACGCAAATGCCCAACGCTGCTGGGGAGCCGCGCTTTTCAGTACGTAGAAATCCACGCGCTCCGTCATGTCGTCCGGGTGCGATTGATCAGAAAGTCGACCAGCAGGGGCACGGGCCGGCCGGTGCTGCCCTTTTGGGAGCCGCCCAGCCAGGCGGTGCCGGCGACGTCGAGATGCGCCCAGTGAAGGTCCTTGGCGAACTTGCTGAGAAAAGAAGCCGCCGTGCATGCGCCGCCCTCGCGTCCGCCGATATTGGCGATATCCGCGAAGTTGCTCTTCAACTGATCGACGTATTCCTCGCCGATGGGCAGTCTCCAGGCGCGGTCGTCGGCGCGGACTCCCGCCGACTCCAATTCGTCGGCCAGGGTCTGGTCGTTGCTCATCAGGCCGCTGAAATGGTTGCCGAGCGCGACGATGCACGCACCGGTCAGAGTTGCCACGTCGATCACGGCGGCCGGCTTGAAGCGGCGGCTGTAGGTGATGGCGTCGCAGAGAATCAGCCGCCCTTCGGCGTCGGTATTGAGGATCTCCACCGTTTGCCCGGACATGGTGGTGACGATGTCGCCGGGCTTCACGGCGCCGCCGCTCGGCATGTTCTCGCAAGTCGCGACGATCACCACGAGGTTCAAGGGCAATTTCAGTTCGGCGGCCGCGCGCAGCGCTCCAAGGACGGCGGCCGCACCGCTCATATCGAACTTCATCTCGTCCATGGCGGGCGGGTCCTTCAGGGAAATTCCGCCCGAATCGAAGGTAATGCCCTTGCCGAGGAGACAGATGGGCGCCGCGTCTTTCTTGGCGCCGCGATATTCGCAGGTGATCAGGCGTGGAGGCTGGTCCGAACCCTGCGTTACGGCGAGAAAGGCGCCCATCTTGAGAGCTTTGATGCCGTTCTTGTCCAAGACCCTGGTCTTGATGCTCGGGAATTCCTTGGCCAATTCCAGCGCGCGGGTTCCCAGGTACGCGGGAGTGCACACATTGGCCGGCAGATTGGCGAGATCCCGGGACAGCGCGAGGCCGCTGCCGAGGGCTGCGCCTATGCGCAGGCCCTGGTCCGCCGCCTTCGCGGCGCGCGCGTCGGCCACCGCGACGCCGACGCTCGACAGACGCGGTGTCTTGGGTCTGGCGCCCGTCTTGAGATCCGGAATCTTGTACAATTGGGCGCAGAACACCTCGGCGACGATGCGGGCGCGGTATTGCACGTCCAGATCCCCGACCTGCTCCAGCGCAAGGTAGACGACGGCGTCGCTCGCGCCGGTCTTGGCGAGCGATTGAACCGCGGATTGCAGGACTTTGCGGTATTGCTTGCGGCCGTAGCTCGCGCGATTCCCCAAGCCGATCAGCAATACTCGCGCGGCCGCGGCTCCGGCCGGAGCCGGCAGGAGCAGGGCCTCGCCCAGCTTGGCGGAGAAATCGCCGTCTCCCCGCAGCTTCCCGATCATCCCGTTCAATTGTGCGTCGATTTTGCGGGCCGCGATGCCGAGATCACCGTCCTCGTAGACGCCCACGACGGCGCATCCCGCTTCGTGGCGTGCTTTCGCATCGATAATTGCCTTGAATTCCATGTCCCGAGCTCCGTAGTGGTCCGTTCGTCGTCTGTGGGTTCTAGCAAATAGTTTACTAGATAATCCTCAAGGCTCTAAGCTCGACGCCATGAAATGGACGGTACAAAGATATGTGCTGCGCGAGGTTGTACAAACCTGGCTTGCCGTGACGGGGGTTTTGGTGGCCATCCTGGTGTCGAACCAGTTGTCCCGGGTGCTCGGCCAAGCCGCGGACAATCAGTACGGGCGGCATGTGGTGTTCGATCTGATCGCGCTCGGCGCCATCATGAATCTGTCGGTGATCGTACCGGTCGGCCTGTTGCTGGCGGTGGTATTGACCTTGGGCCGCATGTACCACGACAGTGAAATGGCCGCTTTGCAGGCGTGCGGCTTCGGACCGGTTCGGCTGCTGCTGCCGCTGTTTTGTTTTGCCGCGGTGATCGCGGTCGGGCTCGGCTGGCTGGTGTTCGTTCAGGTGCCGCAGGCCGATACCCAAGTGCAGCTGCTGCGCCAATCCGCGATCAAGGAGGCGCAGTTCGGTCAGCTCGATGCAGGCCGATTCCGCTCCTTCAGCGGCGGCGACGCGGTCTTCTATGCAGAACGCGTCGATCAGGAGGGCGTACTGCACAATGTGTTCGTGCAGCGCGAGTCGGCGGGCCGCATCGAAGTGGCGCTCGCCGATACGGCCACCTACTCCAAGACGGCGCTCAACGGCGTGCACCTGGTCACCCTGTTCAACGGCCGACGCTATGAGGGGGTTGCGGGCCAACGCGACTTTCGCGTGATCGAATTTCGAGAACACGGCATTCCCATCGCCACACCCGCGGACCTGGTCGCGACCAAGGACCCCGATGCCAAGCCGACTCGGGAACTGCTCGGCTCGGATGCTCCCTCGGACATTGCGCAATTGCAATTCAGGATATCTACGCCGCTTATGGCGCTTGTGCTGACACTGATTGCCGTGCCCTTGAGCCGGCTGCGGCCCCGTCAGGGCCGCTACGCCAGAGTCGGCTTCGCCATCGTCGTGTACTTCGTCTATTCGCAGCTGCTTTACGCGGCCAAGGCGTGGCTGGAGAAGGGGGATCTGTCGCCGTCGATCGGCGTGTGGTGGGTACACCTGGCCGCCCTCGCGCTGGGTCTGTACCTGGTCGGGCGCGAAGGAAGGGCAGTGTGAACGTTCTCGATCGATATCTGTACCGCACGGTGCTCGCCTACACGGCGATGGCGATGGCCGTACTGCTGACCCTGGGTGGGCTGTTCCTGTTCATCACCCAGCAGGGCGATATCGGCGTCGGCAGCTACAGTGCCGGAGACGCATTTTTGTTCACCATGCTCAATTTACCGCAGCAGGCCTTCGAGCTGCTGCCGATCGGTGCGCTGATCGGAGCGCTGATGGGGCTCGGCAACCTGGCGGCCGGCAGCGAGCTGGTCGTGACGCGCGCGTCCGGCGTGTCGGTCTGGCGCATTGCCTGGCCGGTGGGATTGGCCGGACTGACCCTGGCTCTCACCATGTACGGCATCGGCGAGTACGCCGCGCCGCCGCTCGCGCAATTTGCGAAGCGCGAGAAGACCACGGATAAATTGGCGGATGTGAGTTTCGCGGGCTCGAGCAGTGCATGGGTGAAGGACGGGAATCTCATCCTGCGGGTGCAGACGGGAGAAGTCGACCGGGCCTTCGGCGGCGTCTCCCTCTTCCAGCTGGACGGGCCGACGAAGCTGCGGTCGATCCAGCGGGCCGAGCGGATTTCCGTCGCGGATCCCGGACGTTGGCGCCTGCACAAGGTGGCGACCTCGAGATTCGGCGGCGATGGCATCACTGCGGACGTCGTGGACGAGACCACCATGCAATCGACGGTCAATCCGGAATTCCTGGGGTTGGCGGCCACCGATCCGCAATTGCTGACCTTGCGCGGTCTCGCCTCGTATATCGATCATCTGCGCCGCAACAGCCTCGAAACCGCATCGTACGAAATCGGCTACTGGGCAAGAATCGCGAGAATCTTCGCCGTGATCGTCGTGACGCTGCTGGCGATCCCCTTCGTATTCGGTCCTCTGCGAACCACCGGCGCCGGCACCCGCACGGTGATCGGGGTGATGCTCGGCGTGATTTTCTTCCTGGTCACGCGCACCATTGAGAGCGGCGGCCAGCTCTTTGGCCTGAATCCCGCGCTCGTTGGGTGGCTGCCGACGGCGGTGATCACACTGTGCACCATGGCGGCTATTTCGAGAACGCGCTGAGTCGAGGCGGCGGCCTCAGTCGAGGCGGCGGCCTCATCGAGGCGCCGCCATGCTAGGACAACAGGTGCACCACTCGGGTTTTCGATAACCGATCGTGCAGCGCCAAATGCTCGGGATCGGCATACAGCCACAACACACCGAGCGCAGCGGGCGCCCAGGCAAGCGCGCCCAACCCTAGGCGCAGCACCGCGGCCTTCCATCCCAGGGGCCGCCCCGACTCGGTGACAGCGCGAAGACGCCAGGCACGCATTCCCAAGGTCTGGCCGCTGCGGAGCCAGTTGACGAGGTAGTAACCCGCGACCACGCTGCCCAAGCCCGCCTGGTAGAGGTAGAACCAAGCGCCCGCCGTTCTTCGCTCGAGCGCGACTCCATGGTTCAAGAACACTGCGCCCGAGGTGAAAATCACCAGCAGGGCGGCCAACAACACAGCGTCGTACAGCAGCGCCGCCAGGCGTCGGCCGAATCCGGCGCTGGTGCCGCTGGCCACGACTAGGGCTTTGACACCGGCTTTTGCGTCGGCTTCGCGGAGGCCGGCTTCGAGCCCGCGGGCTTCGGCGCGGCCGGCGGCGGCTTCGGCACCAGCAATTGTTCCAGAGGACGGAAAATCGCATCGTATCGGTAGCCGCTGAGCTCGAACCTGCGGCCCGCAGCCTTCGCGGCGAGCGCCGGGTCCTTGCTGGCTTGCAGCGCAATCCAGTGCTTGTCGTTGACCACAGTGCCGGTGATGGTGATCACATTGCCGCCGAACAGGCTCACCGTGACGACCGTTGCCTTGGCAAAGTCGATGTCGCCCGCGGCCCCCACATCCTCGGCGTCCAGATGGTCATAAGTGGAGGAGGAGGGCGCGAGCGCGGCGGCATCGGCGGCCTTTCGCCCCGGTGGCACCCCATCGAGTTCGAAATTTCCGCCGGCCGCGGCCCGGTGAACCGAGTAGGCGGACCCCACCGCCGGTTTGACCGCGATGCCCTGGATGTCCGCGGCCGCGATGTCGATCAACTTCGATTCGATCCAATAGCGCGGCTCGGATTCGAAGGATATGGCCGGTTCGACGCTGTAACTCGTCTTCTCGCCGGCGCGCCGTGCGAAGGTGCCGGCCCCGACGGGCTTGCCGATGATCACGGCGTGCTTGCCGTCCCGCGCGACGAAGCTTACCTCCACGCCGGTCGAACCCACCGTCGCGGGGTCGTCGACGCCGATGAGGGGATAACTCGCGGGATTGGAGGTCTTCTCTTCGACGATCTTGGCGTCGCTCAGAGCCAATAGCAATTTGCGCAGCTTCGACACGTCGGCGGGATAGTCGCCGCGTTGCGCCACGGTCCAGCGGTTTCCCTGCTGGTGCACCGTCAGCGTGGGCGCGGCGCTGCCCTTGCGAAGCTCCACGGCAGTCACCGTGTTCAGCTCGTTCGCGAGGTAAGGCAACAGCACGGCACCGCTCGAGTCCCTGGGCAGGTTGCGCTGCGTACTCAGGTACAGCGCTCCGGAAATCGCGAGCACCGCGGCGATGACGATGACTATGAATCGCTGCCGGCTCATGTGGCGTCCGCCACGGCCGCTCTGCGCCGCCGGCGCAGCGACAGAATGATCACGCCCGCCAGGGCGACAATGAGCGGCGCAACGGCGATGTTGAGGACCTTCAGCCAGGATTCCAGGCGATTGATCTCCACATCCAACCCGCGCTGAGTTTCGCGCAGCTCCTTGCGCACGCGCGCCTTCTCCGCAACGAATTTCTTGAGCTCTGCTTCCTGCTCGGGCGAGAGCATCATCGACGACTGATCGTTACGCTTCCCTTGCAGCTCGGTCAGCTTGGTCTCCGTTTGCTGCAGTTCCGCCTGCAGTTCCATCGCCTTGGCACGCAAGCGGTCGTCGGCGCGGCGTCTGAGGGCGTCCACGCGCTCGAACGGCCGCGAGAATGTCGCACGTCCGCGCACGCTGATCAGGGCGCCGCTGCCGCTCAAATTGTCGAGAATGTTCGCGACGAAATCGCCGTTGTTGGCGAACGCCTGCTGGACGCGCTGGCCGAACAGCTCGCGCGTCTGCACCCATAAATAGTCGGTCAACAAATCCGTATCGGCGACGACGACGATGTTGGCGGGTACGCTCGTCTTCGTCAGATGGGCGATGGGCGGGCCGGCTGCGGGCTTGACGTCCGGCGGCGGACCCTGGGGAAAGGCGGACTCCACGGGCCCGGTGATGCGGGCGGCCAGTGCATAGTGCACACCGGTCGGCTTGAATCCGTCCCGCAGGGTCGACGGATCAACGAGCCCATTGAACCGCTGCGTCGGAATGAGCGCGGCACTCGCCGAGCTCAGCAGCAGCGGCTCGAACACCGTTTTCGCTCCGGGGTGCGCGGCGAGCGCGCCGGCCGTGGCGAGATTGATCTTGTCGAGCGATGCCGTGACCACGTCGTTCTTGTTCATCGCGTCGTGGCTCAAACCCAGGATGCCGATGTGACGCACCGGCGGCGATTGCATGCTGGTGCGCACTTCGAGTCCGCGTTCCAAGTCGCCGACGACTTTGGTCGCGTCGTAATCGACGCCCCACTGCCCAAGCAGCGGCGCGAGATCCGAAGAGTGGTTGGCCATGGCGCCGGCCAGGGGATTGGAAGGGTCCTGGCCGCTCGTGTCTGCGCCCGCATTCGGATCGACGAACAGCAGTACCCGGCCCCCGCGCATGACGAATTGATCGATGGCGTACAGCGTCTTCGCCGGCAGCTGCTTCGGGTGCACCAGCATCAATACATCGACGTCTCTGTCGATGTGATCGACGTCCGCGCTCAGCGAGCGGATGGTGAACAAATCCTGAAGTTGGGTGAGCATCGGCCACGGCTCGCCCATTTGACCCGTCATCGGGTTGAACTGTCCCTGCAGTCCCAACGAACTCATCAGGCCGATCACCGGCTTTTTCGGCGTGCCCAGATCATTGATGAGCTTGACGACGTCGTATTCCAGGAATTCCTCCCGGTCGGCCTGGAAGCTCGGTATCGACGCCCGCCCGTCGGTGGAATTGCTGCCCACCAATCCGAAATAGAGCGCGTCGTTGCCCGACTGCAGCGACTGCAGGCCGTTCTCGGCGGCGCGATCCTCGTCGTCCGAGAAGGGCTGCGGATCGATCACTGTGACGTGAATCTTGCCGCCGGAGCGGGCCGACAGCTCCTCCAGAAACTCGCGTACGCGGGCGGCATAGGGCATGAGCAGCGGCGCCTGCTTGGCGGCGGTTCCACGCGAGAAATAGAAATACAGATTGATCGGCTCCTTCAGTTCGCCGATCACCTGCTGCGTGCCGGGACTCAAGGTGTACAGCTTGTTCTGTGTGAGGTCGGCGCGCATGCCGCGCAGCCCCACGTTCGACAGCATCACCACACCCAGGAACAGCACGGCGAGCGCCAGCAGGCCCCCGACCCCGTAACCCAATTTCTTCCAGCGATTGCCCACGACTATTCCGCCTTCTTCATGTCGAGCACCACGGCCGTGGCCGTCAACCAAAAGCCGATCAGAGCGGCGAAGTACACGATATCGCGCAGATCGATGACACCCTTGGAGATCGCTTCGAAGTGAGTAAAGAAGCTCAAGCTGGCGATCGCATCGACGATGGCCTGCGGCAGGACTCCCCGAACGAAATCGAGCACCAGGGGAAAACCCGCGAGCAGAAACACGAATCCGACCAGCGCTGCGGTGATGAACGCGACCACCTGGTTGCGGGTGGCCGCGGAGAGGCACATACCGATCGAAAGGAATCCGCCCGCCATGAGCAGGCTGCCTAGATAGGCCGCGACGATGGCGCCGTTGTCCGGAGACCCCAGGTAATTGACGGTGATCCAGATCGGAAACGTGAGCAGCAGGGCGATTCCGGTGAAAGCCCAGGCCGCGAGGAATTTACCGACGACCGCCTGCCACAGGGTGATGGGCAGAGTCATGAGCAATTCGATGCTGCCGCTGTTGCGCTCCTCGGCCCACAGGCGCATCGAGACGGCAGGGATCAGCACCAGGTACAGCCAGGGATGCCAGCGAAAAAAGGATTGCAGATCGGCCTGGCCGCGCTCGAAGAAGCCGCCCACCTGGAAGGTGAACACCGCCGCCATCCCGAGGAATATCACGATGAACACGTACGCCAGGGGCGTCGCGAAATAACTGCGCAATTCGCGCCTGAAGACCACGAGAATCTTGCTCACGCTGCGACTCCTTGCGCGGCATCGGCTCTTGGCGCGCCCGGCGCTTGAGTCAATGTGCGGAACACCTCGTCGAGCCGTCCCGACTCGAGATGCAGTTCGGGCACGTCCCAATTATTCCTGTCGATGATCGCGCTCACCGCGGCCAGGGTATTGGCACCGCGCTTCGGCACCGCTGTCAATCGTAAGTCGCGCGCGACGACCTCCACTTCGGCGACCTCCGGGAGCAGGGCGATCTCGCGGCGCGCCGCGTCGAACTCGGCGAGTTTCTCGAATCGCAGGCTGACGGCATGGTGGTACCGGGAGCGGGCTTCGAGAGCGGTCGGCGTTTCATCGGCGACGATGCGGCCGTTCGCGATGATGATGGCGCGAGTACACACTTCGTGGACCTCTTCCAGGATGTGAGTGGACACGATGACCAGCTTGTCCTTGCTCAACTCGTTGATCAGGCGCCGCACTTCGTGCTTTTGATTCGGATCGAGGCCGTCGGTGGGTTCGTCCAGAATCAACACCTGCGGGTCGTGAATCAATGCCTGCGCAAGCCCGACTCGGCGGCGAAAGCCCTTGGACAGGGTCTCGATGACTTGCTCGATCACCGGAGCCAGCCCTAAGCGGTCGATGACGACGGCCCGCCGCTCGCGCCGCCGTTCGCCGGCGAGGCCGCGCATGTCGGCGACGAAATCGAGGAATTCCGCGACGGTCATTTCGCCGTAGCTCGGGGCGCCTTCGGGGAGATATCCCATGCACGACTTGGCCGCCACGGGCGCAGTCTCGATGTCGTGCCCGCAGACCGACACTCGCCCGGCGGACGGCGCAATGAAACCGGCGATCATGCGCATGGTCGTGGACTTGCCCGCGCCGTTGGCGCCCAAAAATCCCAGCACCTCGCCGGGTGTTACCGTAAAGGTCAAATCGTCGACCGCCAGCTTGTCGCCGTACCGTTTGGATAAATTCTTCGTCGTTATCATGGGCGCCTTTGAGCGTTCATTCGGGTGGAGGTTCAAAATTTTTTGCGAGGACGTCTCGCGAGTCCGTCGAGAGCTACCGGTTGGATTCTCCGGCCTTGGCATCGATGGCCGATTTATTTTCCTTGAGTATACGGCGTACTTCGGGCAGCGACGGCCGGTCGGCCATGCGTGCGATGAGCTCGGGCAATTCGTACCACTTGCGTCCCCATTGAACCAGCCGAGCGGCGTCGGCGATGACCTGCTCGCGTGCGGCTTCCGCGGGCCCCTCGAGGCCGCCGGTTGGGGCCTTCGCCGCCCCCCTTCCGGAGGCCTTCACCGCCGGCGATGGTTTGGCGGCGGCTCCCAGCCGGGCCGGCTGCTTACTCGCAGGCCTTGCCGTCGGATGGGCCGGCGCGGCCGGCTTGCGTTCCGTACGGGCGACTTGTGCCGTGCCGGAGGGGGGCGGCGCTCGTTTCGGGGCAAGAAATTTCGGCATTTCCCGGGTCGCCGTGGCCCCGGTACCCACGGCCGCCACCGCGACGGTGGTCGTAGCCCCGGTGCCCGGGGCCGGCGCGTCCGACGCCGGCGGCGCCGCGGTCAAAGGGCGCTCGTTTTCCGCATAGGCCACCGGGATGAAGCGCTCGATGTGCTCGGATCCCACGAGGTTCGCGAGGAAGATCATCAGTTCCAACGAATCCGCATACTTTGCGTCCCCCATTTTCATGCGTTCTTCGACTTGGGTTCGCAAGGCGAGAGTCTTTTGCATCGCTACGTCGATGATCCAGCGGCTCGGCCGCTGATGCTCCACCCACGGCTGGATCCTCCAGTAGCTATCGTCATCGAGGGAGGAATACTTGGCATGCAGCTCGAGGCTCTTCTGCCATTTGTCCAGTAGTTCCAGCAGTCGTTGATCGGCGGGTGTTGCCATGTCTCGAGCTCCAGTATGCACCCTAAACGAACCTTTGGCCGATGGCTAGTACAGCGGTACATCGCCTCAAGGCCGCGTTAGACTGCCGAGCATGTGCGGCATAGCGGGCATCATCAGTTCACGGGCGAGCATCGAGATCGCCGGCGGCATGGCGCGGCGCCTGCGGCATCGCGGTCCCGACGGCGAGGGGGTGTGGGGTGAACCTGGAGTCGCCCTGGCTCATCGGCGGCTCGCCATTCTCGATTTGTCCGACGGCGGCCACCAGCCCATGGAGTTCGGCTCCCAGGTCCTTACCTACAACGGCGAAATTTACAACTACCCGCAATTGCGCGCATCCTTGCCGGGACCCTGGCGGTCGAGCGGCGATACCGAAGTACTGATCCATCTTCTGGCGAAGGAAGGCAGCGCCTGCCTCGACCGATTGGCCGGTATGTTCGCATTCGCCGCCTGGGACCGGCGCGAGCAGCGACTGTTGCTCGCCCGCGATCGGTTGGGGTTGAAACCCCTGTACTACCAGCTGCTTCCCGACGGCATCGCGTTCGCCTCGGAACTCAAGGCGCTGCTGGTTTTGGGCAAACCCGAGATCGACCGCAGCGCGCTGCGCGATTACCTGTTCCACGGCTACATTCCCGCACCGAAGACCATCTATCGCGGCATTTCGAAATTGCCGGCCGGACATACGCTCACGTGGGCCGAGGGCCGCATCCGCATCGAGCGTTATTGGAATCCGTCGACGGCGATCGTCGCACGCGCCGCCGGCGCCACGGTGAGCGAACTCGATGAACTGCTCCGCGACGTGGTGCCGGCGCATACCCTGTCGGATGTGCCGGTCGGGGTTTTCTTGAGCGGCGGCATCGATTCGGCGCTCACCGCCTCCTACCTGGACGCGCCGCGAACCTATACCCTGGATTTCGACGTGAGAAAGCGCTCGGAGGCGGCGGCTGCGCGCAGGGCGGCGGAGCACTTGCACACCGTGCACCTGGAAATGACGGCGCCGCTGGCGGATTTTGCGGAAGCCCTGGACGAGATCCCCGCGCTATTCGATGAGCCGTTCGCAGACAGCGCCGCCTGGTCGAATTATCTGATCGCACGATTGGCGCGCCGCGAAGTGACGGTGGCTTTGAGCGGCGAGGGCGGAGATGAGATTTTCTGCGGCTACCCGCGCTACTGGTCGCGGATCGGTGCGCGCTCGACCTTTTTCAACCGCTTCCTGGCCGAACGCTTGCCGCCGCTGTCGCGCCTCGGCTCATCCATGCAGCGCCGCGCCTATGTCGGTCTGTCCGCCTATGCCGCGGCGCTCGGAGGCCTGACGTCGCAGCAGATCGATTCTCTATTGACCGCGGACTGGCGGGAGCCGGAGTACGACTACCTGTGGTTCTACCGGAAGTATTGGCGGGAGAACCTAAGCCCGCTCGCCCAGCTGCGCTGGCTCGATCTGAACACCGATCTGGCGGAGGGTCTGCTCACCAAAGTCGACCGGACCAGCATGGCGCACTCGCTCGAGGTTCGCCCGCCGCTGCTCGATCACCGGTTGGTGGAGTACATGTTGAGCGTGGATCCTGAGCTGCTGGTCGATCGCCGGCGCCGCCGCGGCAAACTGCTGGTCAGGGAACTGATGGAGCCACGGTTGCCGCCCGGCCACCTGAATCAGCCGAAATCCGGATTTGGACTTCCGGTGCATCGATGGCTGCGGCACCATCCGCAGCTGTTGCGCGACGCGGTACGCCGATTGATGGATCGCGGCGTTCTGCAGCGTGCGGTAGGACCGGAGTTTCGCAGAGCCTGGTCCCTGTTGGTCCTGGATCGCTGGTTCACAGCCTTTGGATAACTCGGCGCCGCGGATTCTATTCGTGCCGGTGTCGGGAACCTTCGGCATGGGCGAATACGCCCGCTCGCTCGCGATCGCGCGAGCCGCAAGTCGGCGCTGGCCGCGCGCGGCCATTCATTTCGCCCTGAGCAGCAAGGCTCCCTATGCCGCCGGCGTGCCGTTTCCCGCGACCTTGTTTGCCTCATCGCCGACCTTTCACTCCTCGGGCGTCATCGAGCTGCTCGAGACATGGCGGCCCGACGTCGTCGTGTTCGACAACGCGGGACGCACGGCGCAGCTGCGCGCAGCGCGGCGCCTGGGAGCGCATGTCATCTATATCAGCGCGCGCAGGCGCCAAAGGCGCAAGGCCTTTCGCTGGCGCTGGATGCGCCTGCTCGACGAACATTGGATCGCATATCCGGAATTCATCGCCGGCCGCATAGGACTCGTCGAGGCGCTCAAACTGAAGATCGTCGGGGGGCCCATCGTGCGCTTTCTCGACGTGATCCTGGCGCGCGCCGATCCGTCGCAGCGCAGCGCCATCCTGGCGCGCGCCGGCTGCCAAGCCGGCACGTTCGTGCTGGTCGTTCCCGGCGGCGGCACCGGTCATCCTGGTGTGAATGATGCGGCGGATCAGTTCATGAGGGCGGCGCTCGCGCTCGCCTCGGCCGGCACACCCACGGTGTACGTGGGTCCCGTCGCCGCGGGCGCAGCGCCCGAGCCGAATTTGCATCGACTCGGACCGCTGCCACAGGACGAATTGGCGGAGTTCATGCGCGGCGCACGGCTGATCGTCGCCAACGGCGGCTCCACACTCTTGCAGGCCATCGCCTGCGGTACCGCCTGCGTGGCCGTCCCCATTGCGAAGGACCAGGCTGAGCGCACGCGCCGCTGTGCCGCCGCCGGCGTGGCGTTCGCCGCAAATCTCGATTCAGCGAGCATCGTGCAAGCGGCCGCCCGGCTGCTGCGCGACGATTCCCAGCGCACCGCGCTCGCAGGCCGCGCCGCCGGCCTTAAGCTCGCCGATGGCGTTGAGCTTGCACTGCATGCGCTCGCCGCCCTCATCGAGCGGGCGCCTGTCGCGGCGGAGGCGTAACGTGCCGAACGCGGTATTGCTGGGCTACGACCTCGAGCAGCCGTCATTCCGGCATCGCATGCGCAGTCTTATCCCCGCACTCGAGGCGGCGGGCTGGCGGGTGTGCGCGGAGCGCTTTCCCAGCGGCCGCTACGGTCTTCGAACCTGGGAGCGCCGCTCGCTGCTGCGCGCGGCGGACGTGGTGGTGCTGCATCAGATCAAGTTGAGTGCACCCGAGGCGCGTCTGTTCGCAGCCTTTACGCGGCACAGCGTGTTCGACGTCGACGACGCGATCTACGTGCGCAAGCCGCGGCGGCTGGGCGATGCGCCCGACGAGTCGCCGTGGCGCAAGAGGAAATTCGCGGCGACCTGCCGCTGGGTGGACGAAGTGGCTGCCGGCAACGACGTTCTCGCCGACGTGGCGCGCACCTCGGCGCGCGCCGTGACGGTGCTGCCCACCTCGATCGACACCGCGGCCTATCTGCCGACGGCGGCGGCGGACGACCCGCCGACCATCGCATGGATCGGCAGCCCGGAGAACCTCATTTATCTTGAGATGATCCGGCCCGCGCTCGCGCGACTGACGATCAGGCACCCGACGCTCAAGATGCGGATCATCTGTTCGCGCTTTCCGTTCTGGCCCGAGGTCAACGTCGAAAGCATCGCGTGGAGCTCGGCGAGCGAGGCGAAGTCGCTGGCCGAAGCGCACATCGGCGTCATGCCGCTGACCGACGATGCATGGTCGCGCGGCAAGTGCGCATTCAAACTGCTGCAGTATATGGCCGCCGCCCTGCCTTGCGTGGCCTCGCCGGTGGGCGCCAATACCGAGGCGGTCATCGACGGCGTCAACGGCTTTCATGCGCGCAGCGCCGACGAATGGGAGCGCAGCTTGGAATCGTTGATCGTCTCTCCGGAGCTGCGTGCGCGTTTCGGTGCCAGCGGGCGCGCCCACGTCGAGGCGCGCTACTCGATGCGCACGTATCGAGCACGGTATCTGGCATTGCTGGCGCGCCTCGCCGCAGTGTGAATGCACCGCTGAAGCCGGTATCCTTCGCGCCATGCAGGCCATGCACATTCATCAGATTCTGAACCATTACACCCGGCGCGAGGAGCTGGATCCTGGTTTCGACGTGTTGGACAACTCCTCGAATCCGCGGCCCGATTGGTTCGAGTACTGGCCCATCAGAGAATTTCTGCGCAGCGAAGCGCTCGATGAGGATGCCTACTATGGTTTTCTGTCGCCGAAGTTCCGGCTCAAGACGGGATTGAGCTCGGCGGCGGTGCG
>Ga0210391_10000131_pt1 | contig 89097 bp, 83 predicted proteins | sample IncBWC12OmetaG_FD_160573 | JGI IMG/M metagenome (GOLD analysis project Ga0210391, IMG submission 160573) | Forest soil microbial communities from Barre Woods Harvard Forest LTER site, Petersham, Massachusetts, United States - Inc-BW-C-12-O ...
CTTGGGGTGCCGGGTTGGGGCGTTGAGCGCGGCATCTTGCCCCGGTTTAGTGCCAATCTCAAACCGACGTGGCATTCTTGCGCCATAACGGAGGCCATATGCTCGTAGGCTCGCAGGTTCGACGCGTCGCCATCCTCGGCGGGGTGCGCATCCCCTTTGCCCGCGCCTATGGCGCCTACGCCACCGCCGGCAACCAGGACATGCTGACGGAGACGCTGCGCACGCTGGTCTCGCGCTTCAAGCTCACCGGCGAGCACCTGGGCGATGTCATCGCCGGCGCGGTCATCAAGCACTCCCGGGACTACAACCTGGTGCGCGAGAGCGTGCTGTCCTCGGGTCTGTCGCCCTCGACGCCGGGCCTGGACATCCAGCGCGCCTGCGGAACCAGCCTGGAAGCGGCCATCCTGGTGGGCAACAAGATTGCGCTGGGCCAGATGGAAGCCGGCATCGCCGGGGGTGTGGACTCCATCAGCGACCCGCCCATCGTCTATCCGCGCTCCTATCAGCAGTTGCTGCTGCGCAGTTACATGGGCCGCTCGGCGCTGGCCCGTATCAAGCCCTTCTTCGGCCTGCGGCCGCGCCACTTCAAGCCCGTGATGCTGGGCGTGGTGGAACCGCGCACCGGGCTGTCCATGGGTCAGAGCATGGAGCTGACCGCCCAAAAATGGCACATCACCCGTGCTGCGCAGGATGAACTGGCCTACGAAAGCCATCGCAAGGCCGCCGCCGCCTGGAAGGAAGGCTTCTACGAGGATCTGGTGGTGCCCTTCAAGGGCCTCGCGACCGACAACAACGTGCGCGGGGACACCAGCCCGGAAAAGCTCGCGAAGCTGCGGCCGGTCTTTGATCTGACCGCCGCCGGAACTTTGACCGCGGGCAACAGCACGCCCCTGACGGACGGCGCCAGTGCCGTACTGATGGCCTCCGAGGAATGGGCCCGGGCGCATGGCCTGCCGGTGCTGGCGTACCTGTCCTACGGCAAGGTTTGGGCGGTTGATTTCGTCAGCGGCGCCGAGGGACTGCTCATGGCGCCGGCCTATGCGGTGGCCGCCATGCTCAAAGACGCGGGTCTGGGACTGGCGGATTTCGACTACTACGAGCTGCATGAGGCCTTTGCGGCCCAGGTGCTGGCCACCCTGGCGGCCTGGGAATCCGAGGAATACTGCCGCGAGGCGCTCAAACTGCCCAAGGCCCTGGGCAGCATCAACCGGGCACGACTCAACGTGAAGGGCGGCAGTGTGGCGCTGGGGCATCCCTTTGCCGCAACCGGCACACGCATCGTCGCCAGCCTGGCCAAGATTCTCAGCGCCGACCGCGGCGCCAGGCGCGGCCTGGTATCGGTCTGTACGGCAGGCGGCATGGGCGTGACAGCAATTCTCGAACGCACATAATATGATGTGCGCCTGCACTTCAGGCCCGACACGATCCACCGATGGCATCTGAACAAGAACTGCGCCAGAAATATCGAGAAGTCCTGGCGCAGCTGGAATCGCAGGAAGCGCAGTCCGGCCAGCTCGAAAGCGTCCTGAGACTTCTGATCGGGCGGCTGTGCCTGGCCGGCCGCGGCCGCGATGCGCGCCTGGATGAAGAGCTGCGCAAGATCGGCAACCTGACGCGCAATCGCCTGGAGATCGCCCAGATCAACGCGGCCCTGGAACCGCTGACGCGGGCCGTTGCGGCGCTGGATCAGATCAGTTCGGACACGGCCAATATGCTGCGCGGGCCGGATCCTCAGGCCACCGACACCACCGCCAACCGGCGCGCACCCAACATGGCCGCAGGAGCGGATCCGGCGGCGACCACGGCAGTGCCGGCGGCCCCGGCCGCAAAGGCCGCCACGCCGCTGTCGACCACCCAGACGCAGCGCGCGCTGCACGCCACCACCCAGACCCACAGGACGCTGCCGCCCTCCGCGGCGGCAAGTGCGCCCCAGGAGCGGACACCGGTAACGCCCGCGGAACGCGAAACGCGCCTGGATGCGGCCCTGGCACAGATGCTCGACCGGCTCTCGGCGCTGCCGGAACTGCGGCCGGCGATCGCGGCGCTGCATGACCGGACCTTCACTGAACTGTCCTCGGACGAACTCGCCGAGCGGCTGGAGCGCGTCACGAATCTGATCGGCGAGCAGCGCCAGTCGCTGCTGCGCGAGAAGCGCGAGATCGAGGATATGCTGGTGCAGATCGATTCGCGGCTGGAGGCGATCTCGGCGTTCTTCGCCTATGAGGAAGAGGATCGCAGCAGCACCCGCGACAACAGCCAGAAGCTGAACATGCTGGTCATGGGCGAGGTCAATGAGATCTCATCGGACATGACCCAGGCCGCCTCCCTGGTCGAACTGCGGGGGCGGGTCGGCAACCGCCTCGAGGCCATCAACACCCACCTGTCGGACTTCCGCTCCCGCGAGGAGGAGCGCTTGAGCGCCCAGGTGGACCGCACGCTGAGCCTGCGCGCCCGGGTCGAGGAACTGGAACGCGAGAGCCGCGCTTTGCAGAACAGCCTGCAGGCCGAACAACGCGCGGCCATGATCGATGCCCTGACCGGCATTCCGAATCGCGCCGCCTATGATGACCGGATGGCCCATGAATACGCGCGCTGGCAGCGCCAAGGCGGCACCATCACCATCGCCGCCTGGGACGTGGACAATTTCAAGGGCATCAATGACGAGTTCGGCCACATGGCCGGCGACAAGGTGCTGCGCATCCTCGGCCAGCACCTGGCGCGTAGCGTGCGCGGCACGGATTTCATGGGGCGCTATGGCGGCGAGGAATTCGTGATGATCATGATCGGCATGGACTCCGAGCAGGCCTTGCGGGCCTGTAATAAGATCCGTACCGGCATCCAGGCCATCGCCTTTCATTTCCGCGATCGTCCGGTGACGGTCACGGCCTCCTGTGGCATCACCACCTTTCGCATGGGCGACACGCCGGACACGGCCTTCGAGAGAGCCGACGGCGCGCTGTACGCGGCCAAGGATGGCGGCCGCAACCGCTGTGTGGTTCGCTAGGCACCCGCAGACCCCAAGGAGCGCAACAATGAGCGAATTCACCACTCTGATGGCCCGCGATGGCCATGAATTCAATGCCTGGCTGGCGGCGCCGGCCGGCAAGCCGCGCGGAGCGGTGCTCGTCATCCAGGAAATCTTCGGCGTCAATGCGCATATCCGCGCCGTGACCGACAGCTACGCCGCCGAGGGCTACGTCGCCATTGCGCCGGCGCTGTTCGATCGCATCCGCGGAGGCATCGAACTGGGCTACAACGCGGACACCATGAAGGAAGGCTTCGGCTATGTGCAGCAGCTGCAGCGCGACAAGACCCTGCTGGACCTGGCGGCGAGCATCGCAGTGGTCAAGCACGCCGGCCGCGTGGGGGTGACGGGATTTTGCTGGGGCGGCAGGATGGCCTATGTCACCGCCTGCGAGCTGCCCGTCGCCTGCGGTGTTGCCTACTATGGCGGTGGCATCACGCAGGAGCTGGGCAAGACGCCCAAGTGTCCGATGCTGTACCACTTCGGCGGCAAGGACAGCCACATTCCGGCCAGTGACGTGGAGAAGATCCGCGCCGCGGATCCGCGCGGCACCTTTTACATCTATCCTGATGCGGACCACGGCTTCAACTGCGACATGCGGGGCAGCTTCAATGCGCCGGCGGCGCAGCTGGCGCGTGAGCGCACCCTGGCCTTCCTGGCTCAGCAGCTGCGCGGTGAAGCCGCCACGGCGCACAACTGAGCGCGCCCGACCCACCTTGCGCTACATCAGCTCACCGGATTTCCGCCAGGATGCCGAACGCATCGGGGTACTGCTGGTCAACACCGGAACGCCCGACAGCCTGGAGCTGCGTGACATACGCCGCTACCTGGCGCTGTTTCTGAGCGACCCGCGGGTCATCGAGCTGCCGCGCTGGCTGTGGCTGCCGATACTGCATGGCTACATCCTGCGCACCCGTCCGCGCAGCTCGCAGGCCAAGTACCGCAAGGTGTGGACGCCCGAGGGCGCGCCGCTGCTGAGCCTGTCGCGCGCGCTGCGCACGCAGCTGGCGAGCGCCCTGGCGCAGCGGGCCCTGGCGCCTTTTTCCGTGGAACTGGGCATGCTGTATTCGACGCCCGGTGTCGCCGCCGGCCTTCTGAAACTGCAACAGGCCGGTGCCCAGCGCATCCTGGTGCTGCCGCTGTTCCCGCAGTACAGCGGCGCGGCGACCGGTGCCGTGTACGATCAGGTCGCCCGCGAGCTCGCCCGCTGGCGCTGGCTGCCGGAGCTGCGCATGGTGGCCGACTATCACGACCATCCGGGCTACACCTCGGCGCTGCGCGAGTCGATACTGTCGCACTGGCAGCAGCATGGCCGCACCGGACATCTGCTGATGTCCTTTCACGGTATCCCCGAGGCCTACTTCGACAAGGGTGATCCGTATTTCCTCAAATGCCACCGCACCGCGCGGCTGCTGGCCGATGAACTACTGCTCAAGGAGGGGCAATGGAGCGTGAGCTTCCAGTCCCGGCTCGGGCCTTCAAAGTGGCTGCAGCCCTACACCTTCGAGGAAATGACGCGCCTGCCCACTCGCGGCGTGGATGATGTCACGGTGGTGTGTCCCGGGTTCGCCATCGACTGTCTGGAGACCCTCGAGGAAATTGCCATCGAAAACCGCCAGCGCTTCCTGCAGTCCGGCGGCCGCAAGTTCTCCTATGTGCCGGCGCTCAACGCCAGCGACGGCCATGTGCGCTTCCTGGCCGATCTGATCAGCCAGCATGCGCAGGGCTGGGTGGAAAGCGGCTTCGGGGTTGGCGCGGCGCGCTCGGCGCGCGGCACTCCCGCCTGAATCACACGGGCCCCCAAGATCTAAATGCCGGGAAGATTCCACGAACTCAGCCTTGCCACCTCCGACATCAGCGCTTCGATCGAATTCTACGAAAGCCTCGGCTTCTGGCAGGCCCCAACCGGGGATGCCTGGCCGCATCGCTATGGGGTGGTCACCGATGGACGAGTGGCGCTGGGACTGCATGAAGCTGCGGATTTCTCCGCGCTGACCTTCGTGCATCCGGACCTGGCCGCGATGGCCGAGTCGCTGCAGGCCGCGCAGGTGGAACTGACGCTGCGCCACACCGACCCGGAAGTGTTCAACCAGATCGAATTTGCCGACCCCGCCGGTCAGAAGATCCGCATGGTCGCGGCGCGCACCTTCTCCCCCGCCGATCAGTCCGGCGAGCAGCCATCGGCCTGTGGCTACTTCGCCCACTACAGCATGCCGGCGCGCAACCCTGATCCGGTGGCAGCCTTCTGGGAGCCGCTGGGCTTCGTGGCCATGCCGCAGGAGCAGGACCCCTACGAGCACCTGAGCCTGACCAGCGATGGCATCGATCTGGCGCTGCATTCGCCGCGGCTGCTGCCGCTGCCGGCGCTGGTATTCTGCGAAGCAGACATGCAGGAGCGGATCCTCAAGCTGCGCCAGTCGGGCCTGCAGCTCGGCTCCCCACCGCGCGCGCTGGCCACGGCGGGCAATGCGCTGCTGGAAGCCCCGGAAGGCACGCTGCTGCTGCTGCTCACAGGATCGCTCTAGGATGTTCAAATGCGGCTTGGCCTGCCTGCTGGTGGCCTGCGCCGCCTTCGGTGCCGACAGCCAGGCCGATGAGGGCATGTGGCCGTTGCAGCTGTTGCCCGCCGCCGTGCGCCAGCGCTACGCCACGGAACTCACTCCCGAGTGGCTGACCCGCGTGCGCGATGCCAGCGTGCGGCTGGCCAGTTGCAGCGGCAGTTTTGTCTCGGCGAACGGCCTGCTGCTGACCAACCAGCACTGTGTGCGCGACTGTCTGGCCGAACACGCCTCAGGCCGCAGCGACCTGGTCACCGATGGGTTCCTGGCGCCCGCGCGCAATCGCGAGCTGCGCTGCAGTTCGCAGGTCGCGGATGTGTTGCTGGACACCGAGGAGGTGACCGCGACGGTGGTCGCGGCGACGCGCAATCTGGACGCACGCGCCGCCAGCATCGCGCGCCGCAGGGCCCTGACCCGTCTGGAGCAGGCGTGCGTGGAACAATCGCGCATCACCGATAGCGGCGCGCACATACGCTGCGAGAGCGTCGCCTTCTATGCCGGCGCCCAGTACTACATCTACCGCTATCGACGCTACAGCGACCTGCGGCTGGTGTTTGCGCCGGAACTGGCGATCGCAGGCTTCGGCGGCGATCCGGACAATTTCCAGTATCCACGCTGGGACCTGGACGTCGCGGTGCTGCGCGCCTATGAGGACGGGGCGCCGGCGACCACGCCGGCCTTCCTGCGTCTGGACTTCGCCGGCCCCAAGGCCGGTCAGCCGGTGTTCGTCGTCGGCAATCCCGGCAGCACTTATCGCCAGCTGACGGTTGCGCAGCTTCTGGAGATGCGCGATGTCGAGCTGCCGAACGGCATCCTGCGCGATGCCGAACTGCGTGGCCGCCTCATCGAGTTCGGGCGCAGTCGCGCCGCCAACCGGCAGATCGCGCAGATGGCGCTGTTGTCGCTGGAGAATGTGCTGAAAATACGGCGCCGGCAACTCGACGCGCTGCATGAGGCAGAGCCCCTGAATCGACTGCGTCGCGAGGAAAGCGAGGCGCGCGCGCACTTTGATTCCGTGTCGCACGGCGCCCATGACCCGGATCCCTGGGAACAGATCGCCCGCGCCCAGGAGCACCGGCGGCTGCTGTCCCTGCCCTATTCGTATATAGAAGGGGGCGCGGGTTTCGACTCACAGCTCTTCAGCTATGCCCGTACGCTGGTGCGCGCGGCGGAGGAGCGGCCCAAAGCCAATGAGGATCGGCTGCGTGAATACACCGACGGTGCATTGCCGCGCCTGGAGCAGATGCTGCGCGCCGACATACCGATCTACACCAGCCTCGAGGAGCTGACCCTGTCGTTCGGGTTGACGCGCATGCGTGAGTTCCTGGGGCCGGACTATCCGCTGGTTCACCAGCTGTTCGCGCAGAACTCTCCGGAGGCGCTCGCCGCCAGGCTCATCGCCAAGACCCGCCTGGCCGATCCCATCGTCCGCATGCAACTGTGGCGCGGCGGTGCCGCCGCCGTGAATGCCTCACGCGATCCGATGATCGAACTGGCCCGCAGTGTCGATCCGGCCTCGCGCCAGCTGCGCAAGCGTTATGAGGACGAGGTGGATGCACCGATGCAGCTGGCGTCCGCAGAGATCGCGCGCGCGCGCTTCGCGGCTTCCGGAGTCACCCAATCCCCGGATGCCAACTTCACGCTGCGGTTGAGCACCGGGACCGTGCAGGGCTGGCACGAGGGTGAGGCGAGCATCGCGCCCTTCACCCAGCTGCGCGAAATGTTTGCGCGCGCCAATGGCTACGAGCCTTTCGAGCTGCCGAAACGCTGGCTGGAAGCGCGCAGCCGGCTCAATCCCGACACTCCGCTGGACATGAGCACCAGCAATGACATCGTCGGTGGGGACTCCGGAAGTCCGGTGCTGGATGCGCAGGCGAATATTGTCGGCGTGGTGTTCGATGGCAACATCCACTCGATTTCCGGCGCGTTCTGGTACAGCGCGGCGGACAATCGCGCGGTAGGGGTCGATACCGCGGCCCTGCTGGAAGCACTGCGGGTGGTGTACGGCGCGCGCGCGTTGCTGAACGAGCTTGGCGCCCCGCCGGGCTAGGTTGGTTTCTTGCGCTTGCGCTTGGCTCCCGCAGCGGGCGGCTTGCGGGTCTTTTTCGCCGTCGGCACTGGCGCGCTCGCCTCCTCGCCACGCAGCTGCGCGAGTATGGCCGGGTTCTCCAGCGTGGAAGTATCCTGCGTGATCTCCTCGCCGCGGGCCAGCGCCCGCAGCAGACGGCGCATGATTTTTCCCGAGCGTGTCTTGGGCAGAACCTCGGTGAAGCGGATGTCATCGGGCTTAGCGATGGCGCCTAGCTGCTTACCCACCCACTCGCGCAGTTCGCCGCTGAGTGTCGCGGCATCCTCGCCCACCGGGCGCTGACCGCGGCACACCACGTAGGCGAAGATCGACTCGCCCTTGATGTCATGCGGTCGTCCGACGACGGCCGCTTCGGCCACCCTCGGATGCGCCACCAGGGCCGACTCCACCTCCATGGTTCCCAGGCGGTGGCCCGACACCTTCAGCACATCATCGATGCGTCCCATGATCCAGAAGTAGCCGTCGGCATCGCGGTGCGCGCCATCACCGGCCACATAGAAACGGTTCTGGAATTTCTCCCAGTAGGTCTTCAGGTAGCGCGGATTGTCGCCCCATATGGTCCGCAGCATCGAGGGCCAGGGGCGGCGTATGACGAGATAACCGCCCCGGTCCGGCTCGGTCACCGGTTCGCCGTCTTCGTTGACGATGTCCGCCTCGATGCCCGGCAGAGCGTGGGTGCAGGAACCGGGCTTGGTGGCCGTTACCCCGGGGATTGGGGCGATCATGAAGGCCCCGGTTTCGGTCTGCCACCAGGTATCAACGATCGGGCAGTGTTCCCGACCGATCACGGTGTGATACCACATCCAGGCCTCCGGATTGATGGGCTCGCCGACGCTGCCCAGCAGCCGCAACCGCGACAGATCGTGACTCTTCGGGATCTCATCGCCCAGTTTCATCAGGGCGCGGATCGCCGTGGGGGCGGTGTAGAAAATGGTGACGCCATGCTTCTGGCATATGTGCCACCAGCGCCCGCCATTGGGCCAGGTGGGGGCGCCTTCGTACATGACCACCGTCGCACCCAGCGCCAGCGGCCCGTAGGCCACGTAACTGTGGCCGGTCACCCAGCCGACATCGGCGGTGCACCAGTAGACATCATCTTCGCGCACATCCAGCACCCAGCGCGTCGACACCTTCACGCCCAGCAGGTAGCCCGCGCTGGAATGCTGGATGCCCTTGGGCCGACCGGTGGAACCGGAGGTGTACAGCAGGTACAGCGGATGCTCGGCGCCAACCCATTCCGGTTCGCACACCGGCGACTGGCCCTCGATGGCGTCATGCCACCAGATGTCACGGTCCGCCCGCATCGGCACCGACGCCCCGGTGCGCTTCAGGACCACCACCTTCTTGATGCTGGGACAGCCCTGGGCCAGGGCTTCATCGGCGGCGGCCTTCAACTCGACGATGTTGCCGGCGCGATGGCCGCCATCGGCCGTCAGCAGCACGCCTGCGCCGGCGTCCTCGATGCGCTCACGCAGCGACAGCGCCGAGAAGCCCCCGAACACCACCGAGTGCACGGCGCCAATTCGCGCGCAGGCGAACATGGCGATGATGATCTCCGGCACCAGCGGCATGTAGATGACCACGCGATCGCCGCTGCGCACGCCCAGCGCGCGCAGTGCATTGCCGGCGCGGCACACTTCGGCGTGCAGCTCCTGGTAGGACAGCCGTCGCGAATCACCCGGCTCGCCTTCAAACACCAGTGCGGTCTTGTGACCTCGCTCGCGCAGATGCACGTCCAGGCAGTTGTACGACACATTCAGCTGGCCGTCGGCGAACCACTCGAAATTAGGCGCGCGCGACTCATCGAGCACCTTCGTGAAGGGTCGATGCCAAGTCAACTCGGTGCGCGCCTGCGCGGCCCAGAAGGCCTGGATGTCGGTCGCGGCATCGCGCTGCATGCGGCGCAGCGCATCGGCCTTGAGTTGCGCCTGGGCAACGAATTGCGGGTCAGGAACGAAAACGCGACGCTCCTGCAGCACCGAATTGAGGTTTTTTCCGTCGTTTTTCATGTCATTCTAATGGGGAACTTGCGCCACGTTGCGCGACCTGATGATACCTACAGCGACGATGCCTGATCCATCATCGGAAAACCACGCCGCGGCGGCCTGGCTTGCAGGCATCATGAACCCGGCGCAGCGTCAGGAATTTGAGACGCATCTGGCCGGCTGTGCCGAATGCCAGGCGGAAATCGCGGCGCTGCGCGCATCCCACACGCAGCGGCAGCCGGTGCTGGTGATGCCGATCCCGGCCGAGGCGGAGCCCAAAACAACAGACCGCGGCACGCGCCGCGCGGTGCTCATCGTCATCGCCGCGCTGGCGACCTTGATCATTGGCTTTGCGATCGGCTGGTCGGTGTGGCAGATGGCGCACCGCTAGGTGCGCATCAGGCCAGCCAGCGCTGGATGCGGTCGTGCAGCGGACTGCTGCGCGGAAAATGCGCGATCAGGTATTCCATCTGGTCGGCGAGGACACGCCGGCCCTTGAGGAAGATGTATTCGGCATACGTCGGTGTGAACGGCACCGCGATCAATTGCATCTTCGCCTGTTCGGGGGTGCGCGAGGCCTTGTGGTTGTTGCAGCGACGGCAGGCTGTCACCACGTTCATCCAGGTGTCCTGGCCACCCTGGCTGAAGGGCCGCACATGATCGCGGGACAGCTCGCGGGCGGGGAAACGCTGTGCGCAGTACAGGCACAGGTAGGCGTCGCGCCGGAACAGGGTCTGGTTGTTCAGCGGCGGCACATAGTCGTGACGGCAGTTGCCGGGATTGCCGGTGTGACCGATGGTCGCGACGATGGAATTGACATCCAGCACGGTGCGCCGCCCGGTACGGGCGTTGACGCCGCCGTACAGGGGATACAGCGTGGAGCCGCAGGTGTAGGCCACCTGCTCCTGGTGATACAGCCGGGCGGCCTCCCGATAGTCGATCCACTCCAGCGGCATGCCCGCAATGTCCGTTCGCAGGACGAGTTGGGAGAGCCCGCGGGTCCCATGCGGGACGATGCGCAGGTCGGAATGGTAGCCGTGATCGGCTTTGTCCAAGTCGATACCCAGCATAGGTACTGTAAGATATGACAGCTTTGTGCAGGAATTCAACGCACTTCCGATGAATATTGCCGTAATGGCTTCGGGCGAGGGCACCACCCTGCAGGCGGTGCTGGATGCCTGTGCCGGCGGCCGGCTGCCGGCCCGCGTGGGGGTCGTGATCAGTAATAACGCGGGTGCCGGAGCCCTGCGACGGGCCCGCGAGGCCGGGGTGCCGGCACGGCATCTGTCCGTGGCCAGCGCGGGTGGCCCCCAGGCGCTGGATCAGGCGCTGAGCGCAACCTTGCGCGAGTACGCCAGCGACTGGGTGCTGCTGGCCGGGTACATGAAGCGCCTGGGTCCTGCGACCCTGGCCGGCTTTGCCGGGCGGATCATCAATACCCACCCGGCGCTGCTGCCGGAATTCGGTGGCCAGGGAATGTTCGGCCTGAACGTGCACCGGGCGGTGCTCGCGGCGGGACGCCGCAGCTCAGGGGCCAGCGTGCATTGGGTCGATGAAAACTACGATACGGGCGCGGTGATTGCGCAGGTACAGGTGCCCGTGCACAGCGGTGATTCAGCGGATTCGCTGGCGCTGCGGGTGCAGGCGGCCGAGCGCGAACTGGTCATCCAGGTGCTGGCGGCGGCGGCCGCGGGCAGGCTCAAACCGCCACCGCATTTACAGTCGGGCGCTACTTCTTGATGGCGCGCTTCGCGGCCTTTTTCTTCTTGGACGGATCCTTCGGACGGGTCTTGCCGAAGGAACCCTTGTAGATCTTGCCACGCTTGGATCGTGGATCTCCCTTGCCCATGCTTACACCTTTCGAAATACACTGAAATTGAAGCGCCGCAGTCTACCATTCCCACGGCAAATGAACCTGAGCAGTTGAAATGGACCGTATCCAGCGCCGCATGTATGTCGCGATAGCCGGCCTCATTGCCGCGACGCTGGCCCTGGGCCTGCTGGCCGGTACTGCGGCGCAGGCACAGCGGCTGGATTTCGTGGTGCTGGCGGCGCTGGCCGCGGCCGTCGCGCTGGGTCTGCTGGTGAAACTGCTGGTGCGTACCATGCGCGTCGTGGCGCGGCTGCGCGATGTGGCCTACCAGGACCCACTCACCGGACTGCCGAACCGAGCACTCGCCGAAGACCACATCGACACGCTGCTGGGCAGCAGCGCCTGGGACCCCTTTGCGCTGGTGATCGTGGAGGTGTGCAACGTCCGCGAGATCAATGCCGCCCTGGGCCATCATGTCGGGGATGAGGCGCTGCGCGAAGTGGCGCGCCGCCTGCGTCAGAACATCGATCCCTCGGACCTGGTCGCGCGGCTCTCGGCCAGCCAGTTCCTGATCATCCTTCACTCCTGCACCAGCGAACGGGCGGCGCTGCTGGCGCGACAGCTGGTCGGGGTCATTCATGCCGGCCTGCATCTGCCGGACGTGAGCCTGGATGTCCAGGTGCAGGCGGGTTTCAGTCAGTACCCGGATCACGGCAAGGCCTCGCGTGAACTGATGCGCCGGGCGCAGATCGCGCTCGAGGACGCGCTGGCGGCCCGCAACCTCGTCTCCCCCTATCGGGTCGGGCGCGACGAGGAGCAGCGGCGGCGGCTGCAGCTGGCCGCCGGCCTGCGCACGGCCATCGAGACCGACGCGCTGCGACTGGTGTTCCAGCCTGAGTTGAACCTGACGACGGGAACCATCACCCAGCTCGAGGCGCTGATGCGCTGGAAGCATCCGCAGCTCGGTGACCTCTCGCCTGCCGAGTTCGTGCCCATCGCCGAGCACACCGGCAGCGCGCGTCATCTCACCAGCTGGGCCCTGACGCAGGCGATCAGCCATATGGCGCAGTGGAATGCGGCCGGGCTGGATATCAGCGTGGCGGTGAATCTGTCGGCCCCGGATATCATGGATCCGCAGCTGGTGGAGGAAATTCAGGCCCGCCTGCACGAATGCGCCGTGCAGCCCTCACGCCTGGTGCTGGAAATCACCGAAAGTGCGGTCATGCGCGATCCGACCCTGGCCGCCCGCCACATGCACCTGCTGAAGCTCGCCGGCGTGCGCTTCGCCATCGATGATTTCGGTACCGGCCACTCCTCGCTGGCGCAATTGAGCCGGCTGCCGCTGGATCAGCTGAAGATCGACCGCACCTTCATCACCCATGCCCATGAGCGGCCGGCCGACGCCACTATTGTCAAATCGACCATCGAGCTCGCGCACAACATGGGGCTCAAGGTGGTCGCCGAAGGCGTGGAAAGCGCAGCGGCCGTGAAGCTGCTGCGGACCATGGGCTGCGATCTGGTGCAGGGCGAGTTCATCAGCACACCCCTGGCGGCGGGGGAAGTTCGCGAGTTCGTGGCGAGCGCGCCGGCGCTGGCGTGAGACAATCGGCCCATGGATTCACCGCTCGCCACCGAATTGCGGCTGCGCACTACCTCGAAGCTGCTGCAGGTCAGTTTCCAGGATGGCGCAGTCTTCGAGCTGCCCTTCGAATACCTGCGCGTGCACTCCCCTTCGGCGGAAGTGAAGGGCCATGGGCCCGGTCAGGAAGTGCTCGTCACCGGCAAGTCAGGGGTCGGCATCAAGGCAGTCGAGCCGGTGGGCCAGTACGCGGTGAAGCTGGTGTTCGACGACGGCCACGACACCGGTCTGTACACCTGGAAGTATCTGTACGAACTGGGGCGTGACCGGGAAGCCAATTGGCAGCGGTACCGGGAAAGAGTTGCCGCGGCAACGGTCGCGCATGGCGGCGGAGGTGCATAAAAAAGGGCCAAGCTGTTAAGCCCGGCCCCGGAATACAAGACCCCCGTTCTATATTTTTGTCCCCGGTCTTAAGCCCGGGGAAACGGGGCGAATCATGCTCCCGAGTGCGGGCGGAATGCAATACTCCGGATACAAAAACTGCGGCGGGACTTGACAGACCAACGCTTGACTTTTCATCTGTTATGCGATGACTAAACAACGCTTATGAGCGACACAGAGCCCACTGACTTCGGTTTTAAGAGCGTGCCGCGCGCCGACAAGGCCCGACGCGTGCGCGATGTCTTCGATTCGGTCGCCGGCCGCTACGACCTGATGAACGACCTGATGTCAGCGGGTGTGCATCGGCTGTGGAAACGCTTCACGCTGGCGCTGACCCAGCTGCGGCCCGGCCAGCAGGCCTTGGATGTCGCAGCTGGCACCGGGGATCTGTCGGTGGGCATGGCGCATCAGGTCGGTCCGCAAGGCCTGGTGGTCCTGACGGACATCAATGCAGCCATGCTGGCCAGGGGTCGTGACCGTCTCATCGATGAAGGTCTGGTGAGCAACGTGCGCTGCCTGCAGGCCAACGCCGAGAACCTGCCGTTCGCCGATGACAGTTTCCACTGCGTCACGATCGGCTTCGGTCTGCGCAATGTCACGGACAAGTCGGCCGCGTTGCGCTCGATGCGCCGCGTCCTCAAGCCCGGCGGCCAGCTCATCGTGCTCGAGTTCTCGCGCCCCACGGCGGCCATCCGGCCACTGTATGACGCCTATTCATTCCATGTGCTGCCACGGATCGGACAGCTGGTGGCGAAGGACTCGGCCAGCTACCAGTACCTGGCCGAATCGATCCGCATGCATCCTGATCAGGACACACTGCTGGCGCTCATGCGCGAGTCGGAACTCGAGGATTGCCAGTACCACAATCTCAGTGGCGGCATTGTCGCGGTTCACCGCGGCTACAAGTACTGAGTCTCAAGGATAGAGCAGGAAGGCGCTGCGCTCCTGGCGCCAGGCCGCCTCATCCACCGCGGCGAGCGCCTCCAGGTCAGCGGGCTGCGCCGCGGGGTCATCGACCCACTGACGCAGCAGCTCCCCGCCGTTGATGACGTCGATGGGCAGTCGGCCCACCTCGTACTCATAGGGAAAGTCCCGCCATAGCGGCTGATCCGGGCTCAGTTGCCGTGCGGCCTTGAAGGCCAGCGCCAGCAGCCGCCAGGGCTTGAAGTGTTCATGCTCGTAGGCGCCATCCTCGACATGGATCTGCACACCCGCGCACAGCCGCCCGACGTGCTTGTGGAAAGTGGGCTCGAACCAGCAGGGGCGCAGCCGGCAACCGCGCAGCCACTGCGGGGCAAGCTGCTGCATGCGCATGAGAAGCTCGGTGACCGGCAGGTCAGGCGCGCCGAACAGTTCCAGCGGGCGAGTGGTGCCACGGCCTTCGGACCAGACCGTTCCTTCGAGCATCACCGTGCCGGGATAGGCCCGCGCCATCCAAAGGTTTGCGGCATTGGGACTGGGGTTCACCCAGGAGCGCTCGCCCAGCGGCCAGCCAAAACCCGGAGACTGTGCGGGCATCCAGTCCTCCATGGGCACCACTTCGAAATCGACATTGAGCTTCAGGGTGCGAACGAACCAGCCCGCAAGCTCACCGAGGGTCAGGCCATGACGCATGGGCAGCGCGCCGGCGCCCACGAAGCTCTCCCATCCCGCTCTCAAGGTCAGCCCCTCGATGGGACGCCCGGCAGGATTGGGCCGGTCCAGGACCCAGACCGACTTGCCATGCGCCGCGGCGGCCTCCAGCACATAGCGCAAGGTGGTGATGAAGGTGTAGATGCGGCAGCCAAGATCCTGAAGGTCCACCAGCAGCACATCGAAGCTGTCCATCATGGCCGCCGTAGGCCGGCGCACGCTGCCATACAGGCTGAACACCGGGATGCCATGGACCGGGTCGCGATAATCGGCCGACTCCATCATGTTGTCCTGCTTGTCCCCGCGCAGGCCGTGCTGCGGGCCGAAGGCCGCCGACAGGGTGAGATCACCGCAGGCCGCCAGGGCATCCAGGGAGTGCGTGAGCCGCTGGGTCACCGAAGCCGGATGCGCCAGCAGTGCCACGCGCCGCCCCGTCAGGGGCTTGCGTAGCGCAGGTTCGGTCAGCAGCCGGTCAATGCCGAATCGCATGGCTAGATCTCGAAGGTAAAGCTGTCGGGGTGGTGAAAATCAGGCCGCTCCCCGGCATGGTGCAGGGCCCAATAACCCAGCCGCCCCTGGGTGTCTTCGACGACGGTCGTGATCCCCAGTCGCAGCGCGCCGGTCAGATCGGCGGGCAGCTCGATGGCGGCGCTCAGCAGCAGCCGGTCGGCGCGAGTCCTAAGCTCGATGCGCGGCGCGCTGATTTGGCCAAGGGGTGCCATACCCGAACGGTAACCGGAAAAGCGGTACGCCGCCCACTGGCCTGTCGGGGCCAGGTTGAACTCGAGATAGTGGCCCGGCGGGGCATGGGCCACAAAGACCTCCATGCAGGTATGGCGCCACAGGCCATCCGTCGGACCCGCCATGGCGCCCCTCGCAGGGGCGCCGTCCCCGATACGTACCCCGGCAAGGTTGCCGAGCAGTTCGTACTCCAGCACCAGCGTTGCCGGTTCGGGCCGCGCGACGCGCACCTCGATCCCGCGGACGGCGCAGGGCGGATCGGCCGCGAACGGAATGAGGGCCACGGCGGGCCCGGGAATAGCGCTCAATGGGTTGTTCGCCTCGCGGGTGCTGAATAATTGATAATGTACACCGGCACTTGGGCGCTGTGCTGCCACGGGCTTCTCAACGATGTTGCTGTCGAGTATCGAAAAGTTGCTGAATCGTTCCCTGCCGCGCTCGCCGCGCGCCCAGGCCCTGGCGACGGCGCTGGCCGGCCGCAGCCTCGCGGTCAGCGTGACCGGCGCAGACCCCGTGATCCTCTCCAGCAGCGGGGCGCGAGTGCATCTGAAGCGAGATTCGGGAACGGTCGCGGACGCCCGCATCAGCGCCGGGCCGTTCAGCCTCCTGGCCCTGGCCACCGGACAGTCCCAGAACCTCTCGGCCACCGGGGGCACCGTCAGCGGCGATGCCCAAGTCGCGCAGCAGTTCAGCGAACTTCTGGCGCTGCTCAAACCCGATCCGGAGGAAGAGCTCGCGCAGCTGATCGGGGATGCACCGGCGCATCATCTGGGACGCCTGGCACGCGCCGCGGCGGATTTCGGTGACCACGCCGCACGCACCGCCGTGCGCAATGCGGCCGAGTACCTGGCCCATGAACGCCGCGATCTGGTGCCCAGGGCCGAAGGCCGCCAGCTGCTGGACGGGATCGACATCCTGCGCGATGACGTCGATCGCCTCGAAGCGCGCCTGAAGCTGCTCGCCCAGAAGCTCGAGTACCCCATGCCGTGAGGCTGCACGTGTTTGTGCGCCTGGTGCGCATCCAACGGGTGTTGCTGCGCCATCGGCTCGATGAGCTGGTGCGCGCCACGCATCTGTACCGCCCACTGCGCCTGTTGCTGCTGCTGTCGCCCGGGGTGTGGCAGGCGCGCCGGCGCGCCGGTACGCGCGCTGAGAACCTGCGTCTGGCACTGATCGAACTCGGACCGATATTCGTGAAGTTCGGCCAGGCGGTCTCCACGCGCCGGGATCTGCTGCCGGCGGATGTGGCCGAGGAGCTGGCGAAACTGCAGGACCGGGTACCCCCCTTCGCCGGTGCCGTGGCCCGTGCAAGTCTCGAGCGCTCCTATGGCCGGCCGCTGTCGGAGATGTTCGCGAAGTTCGAGGAGCTACCGATCGCCGCCGCCTCGATCGCTCAGGTGCACGGCGCCACGCTGCCAGGCGGCCAGGATGTGATCGTCAAGGTGCTGCGGCCAGGGGTGCGCTCGCAGATCGAACGCGACCTGGAGCTGTTTTACGCCCTGGCACATCTGGCCCAGAAATACTGGCCGGAGAGCCGGCGCGTGCGGCCGCTGGAGGTGGTCGCCGAGTACGAGAAGACCGTGCTCGATGAGCTGGATCTGATGCGTGAGGCGGCCAATGCCTCGCAGCTGAAACGCAATTTCGCAGGCTCGGACCTGCTGCATGTGCCGGAGGTGTACTGGGATCACTGCCGTGTGGATGTGCTGGTCACCGAGCGCATCCACGGCATCGTCATCAGTGACATGGAGCGCCTGCGAGCGCTGGGGACGGATTTTCGCAAGCTGGCCGAAAACGGCGTGCGGATCTTCTTCACGCAGGTGTTCCGCCACAACTTTTTCCATGCCGACATGCACCCGGGCAACATCTTCGTGCTGGTCGAGGACCCGGCCAACCCGCGCTATGCGGCCATCGACTTCGGCATCATCGGCACCCTAGACCTGCGCGACCAGTACTACCTGGCGAGCAACTTCCTGGCGGTCCTGGACCGCGACTACCGGCGCGTGGCCACGCTGCACGTCGAATCCGGCTGGGTACCGCCCGGCACCCGCGTCTCGGAAATGGAGTCCGCGGTACGCACCGTATGCGAGCCGATCTTCAATCGGCCGTTGAAGGAGATTTCCTACGGACACGTGTTGTTGCGCCTGTTCGAGATCGCCCGACGCTTCGACATGGTCATTCAGCCGCAGCTGATACTGCTGCAGAAGACGCTGATCAACGTCGAGGGCCTGGGACGCGAGTTGTACCCGGATCTGGATGTCTGGAGCACGGCCGGTCCGGTGCTGCGCGCCTGGATGCGGGAGCGGATCGGTCCGCGCGCCATCTTCCATAACCTGCGCCAGCAATGGCCGGACCTGCTCGAAGCGGTGAATGACCTGCCGGCCGTGGTCAAGGACGCGGTGCGGCAATCCCGTAGCGCACGTACCGGCGTACGCCTGGATGAGTCGGTGAGCCGTTCACTGGCGCGAATCCTGGAGCACTCGGCCCGGCGCCGCGAAGCCGTCACCATCGGCTCGGCCATCCTGCTGGGCGGCGTGGTCTGGCTGGCCCTGGGGCAGCAGGAAAGCTGGCCGGGCTGGAGCATGCTGGTTCTCGGGGCGGCATGGATACTGATCGGACGCAGGCGTTAGACTTGTCCATCCGCCTGCGATAGCCTTGCGACCCCCATGCCACAGCCCAACAACCTGACCGAAGGTTCGATCAGCAAGCGCCTGCTGCTGTTCACCCTGCCCATCCTCATCGGCAACATCCTGCAGTCGCTGAATGCGACCGTGAATTCCTTCTGGATCGGGCATTACCTGGGCGAGGCAGCCCTCACCGCCAGCTCCAACGCCGGCATCGTGCTGTTCCTGGTCCTGGGGGCGATGTTCGGCGCCTCCATGGCCGCCACCATCCTCATCGGCCAGTACCTGGGTGGTCGGCGCCTGCACGACGCCAAGCGCGTGGTCGGCACCAGCACCACGTTCGCGACCGCCTTGTCGGTACTGATGGCGGTGCTGGGCTGGTATATCTGCGAACCGCTGCTGCGCGCCATGCAGACCCCGCCCGAAGCGCTGGCGCTGGCCGTGTCCTACATGCGCGTCATCTTCCTGGCGCTGCCGTTCATGGTGCTGTACATCTTCGCCACCTCCGCGCTGCGCGGCGCCGGTGATGCCAAGACACCGCTGTACTTCCTGATCCTGTCGGTGGGCCTGGACATCGCGCTGAACCCCGTGTTCATCTTCGGCGTCGGGCCCATTCCGCGGCTGGGCATCGCAGGTTCCGCCGTGGCGACGCTGCTGGCGCAGGCCATCAGCCTGGTGGTGCTGATCGGCTACCTGTATGGCAAGAAACACCCGCTGTGCCTGCACGGGGATGAAATCAAACTGCTGAAGATCGACTGGTCCATCGTCAGCACGCTGATCGGCAAGGGCGTGCCCATGGCGCTGCAGATGATGGTGCTGTCGCTGAGCATGGTGCTCATGATCAGCCTGGTCAACCGCTTCGGCATCCACACCGCCGCCGCATATGGCGCCGCGGTACAGCTGTGGAACTACATCCAGATGCCTTCGTTCGCGATCGGCATGGCGGTCTCCTCCATGGCCGCGCAGAACATCGGCGCGCAGAAGTGGGACCGTATCAGCACCATCACCCGCATGGGCGTGATCTATCAGCTGATCCTCACCGGCACCATGGTTGCGGTGGTCGATGTGTTCACGCGCTCGGCGCTGGCAATCTGGCTGACGCCAGGCTCCCTCGCCATGGACATCGGCGTGCACCTGAACTACATCGTGACCTGGAGCTTCGTGTTCTTCGGTATCTCCATGGTGATGTTCGGCGTGGTGCGCGCCAATGGCGCCGTGGTCGCGCCACTCATCGTGCTGGCCATCAGCCTGCTGGGCATCCGTTTCCCGCTGGCGCTCGCGCTGCTGGATCGCCTGCACGCCGATGCCATCTGGTGGAGCTTCCCCGCCTCCTCCTTCGTGGCCATCCTGATGGCCATCGGCTATTACAAGTGGGGTAAGTGGCGCAGCTATCGGATGATCTCACCGCAGGTGGCCGCAACGCAGGCGGCGGCGGCCGCCAGCGCCGAAGTCGGCTAAGGGGCGCCCTCAAGGTTCGTCGGCTCCGGTCACCGCCATGAAGCTGGCGGATCCGTCGCGCACGACACGCAGCAGCAGCGGCAGCTGTGCGGTCGGCATATCCACCGTCGCCAGATCCGCGACGCCGGCCAATCGTTTGGTACCGGCATGGGTAATCAGATCCCCGATGCGCAGGCCTGCCAGGGCGCCGGCGCCAGCGGCGCGCAACTGCGTCACGATCAGGCCGCTGGGTTCGCCTTCGGCCTTCAGTGCCTTACGAACCACCGCCGTGGTATCAGCCAGGCCAATCGCGAGATTCGCCGACCAGGTATCGGGACCGCCGGCAAGGGCCGGATCAGCCGGGGGATTAGCAAGTGTGCCGACCGTAAAGGCAATCGGCAGCTGCGCGCCGTCGCGCCGGATCAGCAGTTGCACGCTGCTTCCCGGTGCGAGTCGCGCCACCTTCTTGGGTAACTCGGACAGAGTGACCGGCACCGAGTCCATGCTCAGCAGGACATCCCCGACATTGAGGACGCCCTGCGCCGGGCTGTCCGGATCCACGGCGGTGATCAGCGCACCCTGCGGTGTCTTAAGTCCCAGTGCCGTAGCGATCGCCGGCGTCAGCGCCTGCGTGCTGACCCCGATATACCCTCGAGCCACCCGTCCATGGGCCTCGAGTTGGGCGATCACCACGGCCACAGTTTCGGCAGGAATCGCAAAACCCAGTCCGACCGAGCCGCCGCTCGGGGAGAAAATCACCGAGGTGACCCCCAGGACGGTCCCATCAGTCGCCAGCAGCGGGCCGCCGGAGTTGCCGCGATTGATGGCCGCATCGGTCTGCAGAAAGTCGATATACGGATCGACGTCCAAGGTGCGGCCGCGCGCCGATACGATGCCGGCAGTGACTGTTTGCCCAAGGCCATAGGGATTGCCGATGGCAATGACGGCATCGCCCACCGAGCTCTTTTCAGATGACCCCAGGCGCAGCACCGGCAAGCGTCCGGCGTTGACGCGCAGCAAAGCGATATCCGTGGCGGCATCCGTGCCCACGATCTGGGCGGGAAATTCCCGCGAATCGGCCAGCCGGACGCGCACCGATTCGGCGCCCGCGACCACATGGTTGTTCGTCACGATGAGTCCGTCGGCCGCGACGATGAATCCTGAACCCAGTACTGCCCCGCGCTGCGCAGGATCCGCTGCGGCACCCGGACCGGACAGCAGACGATGCAGCATCACGCTGACGGCGTCAGTTTCGATATCAGTTCTCTCCAGCGCCCGATCCGCGGCGTGCTGCGCCGCGCCTTGCCTGCGTTCTTCGACAAGGATGGTGACGACGCTGGGCGCAATGCGCCGTACCAGCTCGGCGTAACCGGCTTGGGCGGCACTGCCGGATGAGTACCCCGCTGCAATCGCCAGGAATGCGGACAGCAGAAGATGACGCCCCACGCTCAGCCGCCCTCAGCGCTGCAGGTGGGCGTCGGATGTCTGTCGAGCTGGAATCGCTGGCGCCGTCTCGGCCTGCCAGTAGCCGTGGTGGCCATAGTGTTCATGCAGCAGGGTCTCCTGCGGGCGATCCGGCAGGTGTGCCAATTCATAGGGCGGGGATTCCTGGACGGCCTGGCGCGTCAGATCAACGGTGATCCTCCGGTGCAGCCAGCTGACATCGCTGATCCAGCTTGGCGCGACCAGCACCCGGTGTCCGAGCCACCAGTTGCTGGTATTCACGATGAGATAACGGATGGCCCATGAATCCTCATCGACGAGCATGCCCTCAAGATGGCCGATCTCGCCATCCACGGCACTGATGTGATAGCCCGTGACCGCCTTGCAACTGCGCAGATGCGGGTCGTCATGCTGCTGGTGTTGGGTTTCGCGCGCCCGCCGTTCGTTTTCAACCTGCACCGCGAGGTAGTCGGAGCCTGAGCCGGCGGAGTCCATGTTGGTGAGCATCGCGCCCGGATAGTACGCTGCTCCCCACAGTCCATTGCCGCCCCAATAGTACGGGTAGCCGTAGAAGCTGGAATACTCCTGCTCGTGCTGGCGCGACACGGGTTGTTCGGTATCAATGTCGGGGCTGTTGCGCACCTGCTCGCGTGTGAGGCGGGCGGGAAACGTCTCGAACTTCCAGTTCGGCTCGCCAATCGCCAGCGGCGAGATCAGTACCTTGCGGTCCGAGAGCCATGTTCCGGTCTCGACGATCAGATAGCGAATGACCCAGGCCTTGTCGTCGAAATGAAAATCGGTTGCGAAGCCGATGCCACCATCGGTGGCCGCAATGCTGAAGCCAAGCATGTTCGTTACATCGCGCAACATCTGCAACACTCCGATTTGAGCGTGGCATTAAACCGTAGCGCACGAGGCAGACTCGCGTCTGTACGGTAGCGCACGGGTTGGCGGATGTGGCTGTGGCGCTTGCGCCTCAGGCGAACTACACGCGCAGCTCCGACAGCCAGCGCGCCGGATCACCCCCGCGCTCCAGCACCTCCACCAGTGCCGAGCCGATGATGACTCCGTCGACATGGTCGCGCAGCGCCTGCACCTGCTCGCGGCCGCGGATGCCGAAGCCTGCGCACACGGGTACCGCGGAGCGCGCGCGAACCCGGTCCAGGTATTGGATGACTTCGCTGGGCACGTCGACATTCTTTCCAGTCACCCCGGTCCTGGTGACGGCGTAGACGAATCCGCTGCTTCCGGCGACCACTTTGTCCAGCCGCTCCGGGGTCGTGACCGGTGTCACCATCTGCACCAGCGCTATGCCCTGCGATGCCATCGCGTCCTTGAGCAGATCGCTTTCATCCACCGGCAGGTCCGGCACGATGAAGCCATTCACGCCGGCCTTGGCGGCCGCTGCCGCCAGTTTGTCCAGGCCGAACGCGAGCAATGGATTCAGGTAGCTCATCAGCAGCAGCGGCGCGGCGACCTTGGGCATGCTGGTGAGCTCGGCGAGTATCCAGCGCAGGCTCACGCCTTGCGCCAGGGCCCCCTGGCTGGAGCGCTGCACGGTGACGCCGTCGGCCATGGGGTCGGTGAACGGTACACCGATCTCCACCACGTCGGCGGCCGAGGCAATCGCCCGCAGATGTTCGGTGAACTGCGCCATGCTGGGATAGCCCGCGGTCAGATAGGCGACCAGTGCCGGATTGCCCTTGGCGGATGCGCTGCGGATGGCGTGGCTGATGTTTTCGCCAGGAGGGTTTTGTCTGGAACTCATTTGCGTTCGGACTCGAGGTTGGCCAACAGGGTTCTTTGCAGAGTGGGCATGTCCTTGTCACCTCTGCCTGACAGACAGATCACCACACGCGCACCGGGGTGCGCCGCGGTCCAACGCTTGACGCCCGCCAGGGCATGGGCGCTTTCAATGGCCGGCAGAATGCCCTCGGACTCGCAGCATTCCTTCACCGCGGCCAGCGCTTCGAGGTCCTCCACCGCTTCATATTGCACACGACCCGTCAGATGCAGCAGCGCATGCTCGGGGCCGACGCCCGGGTAATCCAGGCCGGCGGAGACCGAGGTGGTTTCCTGGATCTGGCCTTCGGTATCCTGCAGCAGCATGGAATACACCCCATGCAGTACCCCCGGACTACCGTAGCTCAAGGTGGCGGCGTTCATTCCCAGGCCCTTGCCGGTGCCGCCGGCTTCGAAGCCGATGATCTTCACGCCGCGATCGGCGATGAAGGGATGGAACATGCCGATGGAATTGGAGCCACCGCCGACACAGGCGAATACCGCATCGGGCAGGCCGCCGGTGGCCTCCTGGATCTGCGCGCGCGCTTCGCGACCGATAATGGCCTGCAGTTCGCGCACCAGGTAGGGATAGGGATGAGGGCCGATGGCTGAACCCAGCAGGTAGAAACTGTGGGTGGGGTCGGACACCCAATCGCGCATCGCCTCGTCGATGGCGGCACGCAGGGTGCGATCCCCGCTGGTCACCGGCTCCACGGTCGCGCCCAGCAGCCGCATGCGACCCACGTTCGGCGCCTGGCGTTCCATGTCCACTTCGCCCATGTACACCACGCAGGGCAGACCCACGCGTGCGCAGGCCGCGGCCGAAGCCACCCCGTGCTGGCCGGCGCCAGTCTCGGCCACGACGCGTTTGGCGCCGATACGCTTGGCGAGCAGCGCCTGACCAATGGCATTGTTGATCTTGTGTGCGCCGGTGTGCGCAAGGTCCTCACGCTTCAGCCACACCTCGGCGCCCCAGCGCGCCGACAGCGTCGCCGCATAGGTGAGGGCCGTGGGACGTCCAACCCAGGAGCGCAGTTCGCGGCTCAGGGCCTGCTGGAATTCGGGGCTGGGCAGATGCTCGCGCACGCCACGTTCCAGGCGCTCCAGGGCCGGAATGAGTGTCTCGGGCACATAGCGCCCGCCAAAGGGTCCGAAGCGGCCCCGCTCATCAGGAAACCGGCCGGCGATGGCAGCCTGCAGCAGCTGCTCCTTCTCGGCTTCGGAAATCTCGCTGGTCACTGTCGTATCTCCGTTTATTGCATCAGCTGTGCATGCGCCATGCGCGCTGCCGCCACGAATGCCGCGATCAGCGCCGGACTCTTGTGGCCCGGCTGCTCTTCGACCCCGCTGGACACATCGACGCCAAAGGGCCGAACGGTCGCGATGGCCGCGGCCACGTTGTCCACGTTGAGGCCGCCCGCCAGGATCAGTTGCGACGCGCTGGCCAGACGCGCGGCCTCGGTCCAGTCGGCGTTGATACCCTGGCCGCTGAACGGTCCCTCGAACAGGAAGCGTCGCGGGGGTGCCTCGAGGGCCGGGGAACCGCTGCGCAGGACCGGCAGGATCGGCAACTGCTTGGGCACGCGCAGGACACTCAGATCGTTGATGTCGGTCTGCCAGCCGTCGGGCTTGAAGTCGCGGACGATCTCATCCAGCAAGGGCTGCTTCGGATGGCGCGTCACGGCGATGCACAGCGCCCGGCCGCGCGCCGCGGCGGCCAGGCGCGCCGCCTGCGCGGGCGCAAGCTGGCGTGGCGAGGGAGAAAAGACGAAGCCGATGGCATCAACGCCGGCCTGCAGCGCGGCGCTCACGGCCGCATCGTCGGTGAGGCCGCAGATCTTGAGCCATAGCGGGGATTTGGCGTCAGGCACGTCAGTACCACTGCTGCCGCGCCCGACGCCCGGCCACGATCATGTCGTGGGCCAGCGCGCGCGGATCCGCACCGCTCATCAAGGCGCTGCCGACCAGTGCCATGTCGTAACCCGCCGCGGCCACGCGCCGTGCATCCTCGGCGGTTGCGACGCCACTCTCGGCCACGCGCGGCACCTGCGCAGGCAGCAGCCGCACCAGCTCCTCGAGCCGTCCGGGAACCACCTGCAGCGTCGCCAGGTCGCGGCAATTGACGCCGACCAGCCATTGCACCGGCGCCATGCCGGGGCGCGCGCGAATGTTGGCGCTGCGGCTGGGCCCCAGGCGATAGGGGCCCGGTTCCTCATGCGTCTGCGCCTCGAGGATCTGGTGCGCCAGTTCGATGTCAGCCGCATCGAAGGCTTCCAGCAGCGCGAACAGGCTGCAGGCCTTGGCCGCCGCACACAGTTCATCCAGCTGCGCTCGGGACAGCATGCGCAGAATGATGAGCACGCCGCCGGCACCGGCGGCGCGCGCCTCGACGACCTGGTAGGGATCCACCAGGAAGTCCTTGCGCATCGCCGGCACACGCATGGCGCGCAGTGCCGCGCCGGCGGCGCTCAGGTGCGCCATCGAACCATCGAACCGGCTGGGCTCGGTCAGCACCGAGACCGCCGCGGCGCCCGCTTCGGCATAGCTGAGCGCCCGCCGGGCGGGATCCTCGGCATCGGCCATGCGCAACTGGCCCGCTGCCGGTGAGCGCAGCTTCAGTTCGGCGATGAGATCGAAGCCGCTGGTGTTGCGCACCAGCGGCGGCGGCGGGGCCGTCGCCATCGCCTGTCGCAGCAGCGCATTTTCCGACAGTTTGCCGCGCGCCACGAGCAGCCGCTCCTCGCTCGCCCGGGCCATGGTCTTGAGAAAATCCTGATCACTCATATGGCACCTGCCGCGACCCTTGCGAAGTTCGCCACGCCGTCGAGCGTGCGACCGGCCGCGCCGGAGTCGATGGCGCTGGCGGCAAGTTCAATGGCTTCGCGGGGCGTTTGCGTCCTGCCCGCGACCTCGAGCGCCAGGGCGGCACCGAGCAGCAGGCAATCGCGATGCGGCCCGCGATCCTCCCCCGTCAACACCGCGCGCAGGGCCTGGGCATTGTGCTGCGCATCGCCGCCGGCGAGGTCCGCGTTGCGGCAGCGCGCCAGCCCGAAATCGTGCGGATCGCGCACCTGTTCCTCGACCTGCCCGGGATGTACATCGAACAGCATGAAGGGTCCGACCGGGGTGGGCTCGTCCCAGCCATGACTGCCATGCACGACAAAGGCGCGCTCGATGGGCATGCCGGACATGGCATGGGCCATCAGGCGCGCGACCTCCGGGCTATAGGCGCCGATCACATAGAGCGGCGGCGCCGCCGGGTTGGTCAGGGGCCCGAGGATATTGAAAATCGTGCGCACGCCGAGCGCGGCGCGCGCCTGGGCCACGGCCTTCATGGCGGGGTGATAGTACGGGGCGAACAGGAATGTGAAGCCGGTGGCGGCGAGGCAGCGCCCCGCGGTCGCCTCATCCATGGGAATCCTGACACCCAGGGCTTCCAGCACATCCCCGCTGCCGCACTTGCTGGAAATGGAGCGGTTGCCGTGCTTCACCACCGGCACCCCACAGGCGGCGGTGAGCAGCGCCGTTCCGGTGGAGATGCTCAGCGAACCGGAGGCATCCCCGCCGGTACCGACGATATCGATGGCGCGCAGTCCCGGCGGAATCTGCGGTCGCAGGGCCAGCGAGCGCATGCCGTCGGCGAAACCACGCAACTCTTCGGCCACCTCGCCCTTGGCACGCAGGGCGGCCAGCACCGCGCCGGTCAGCGCCGGGTGGGTCTCGGCCGCCGTGAGCGCGGTCAGCAATGCGGCGGCTTGCACCTGCGAGAGGTGCTGGCCAGCGAGCAGTTTTTCCAATGCCTTACGCACGCGCACCGCCGCTTTGCTTGAGGAAATTGCCGAGCAGCTGCGGACCATCCGGGGACAGTATGCTCTCCGGATGGAACTGCACGCCCTCCACCATCAAGGTGCGGTGGCGAGCGCCCATGATTTCATCCTCATGGGTGCGCGCACTGATCTCGAGCACGTCGGGCATGTTCGAGTTTTGCGCGATCAGCGAGTGGTAGCGGCCGATCTCACACTCCTGCGGCAAACCGGCGAAGAGCGTGCGGCCATCATGGATGATGCGCGAAGTCTTGCCGTGCATCAGACGCTGCGCGCGCACGACCTTGCCGCCGAACACCTCAACGATCGACTGATGTCCCAGGCACACGCCGAGCACCGGCACGCGGCCGGCAAAGGCGCGGATCATGTCCATCGAGACGCCGGCGTCATAGGGGGTGCCGGGACCCGGGGAGATGCACAGATGCGAGGGCGCCAGGTCCAGCGCCGCTGCCACCGTGAGTTCGTCATTGCGATGAACCTCGACGGCCGCGCCCAGCACCAGGAAGGCCTGTACCAGGTTGTAGGTAAAGGAGTCGTAGTTGTCGATCAGCAGCAGACGCGGGTTCACAGGCCCTCCTCCGCCAGCGCCAGCGCGCGCACCATGGCGCCGCTCTTGGCCAGCACTTCATCATGTTCAGCTTCCGGGACGCTGTCGGCGACCACGCCGGCGCCAGCCTGAAAGCTGTACTCATCGCCGTGAAAGACCAGCGTGCGGATGGTGATGGCCTGATCCATGTCGCCACGGGCACCGAAGTAACCGACCGTGCCGCCGTACAGGCCGCGGCCCACCGGCTCGAGTTCATCGATGATCTGCATGGCGCGCACCTTGGGCGCACCGACCAGGGTTCCGGCCGGAAAGGTGGCCGCGAACAGATCGAAGGCATCCTTGCCGGCGGCCAGGCGGCCCTTGACGCCGCTGACGATGTGCATCACATGGCTGTAGCGTTCGATGTGCCGGTAGGGATCCACATGCACGCTGCCGGCCGCGGCCACACGGCCCAGATCGTTGCGCGCCAGGTCCACCAGCATCACATGCTCGGCATTTTCCTTCGGATCGGCACGCAGTTCGGTTTCGCGCTGCACATCCACGCCCGGGTCATCGGCACGCGGCCGGGTACCGGCGATGGGGCGCAGCTGCGCCTGCCCGGCATTGAGCTTGACCAGAGCCTCCGGCGAGGAGCCCACCACGGTGATGTCGCCCAGCGCGCAGTAGTACATGTAGGGCGAAGGATTGATCAGCCGCAGCGCCCGATAGGCCTGGAACGGATCCAGCTGGTGCTGGCCGCTGAAGCGTGATGCCAGCACCAGCTGGTACACGTCCCCGGCGGCGATGTATTCCTGGGTGCGCCTCACCCCGGCGAGGTACTGCTCGCGCGTCATCGAGGGCATGGGCTGCTGGTAGCGCCCCGGGCGCGCAGTGCTTGGCAGCCCACCACGCAGGGCGCGAATGATTTCACGGCGCAGCGAGGCGCGTTCGGCAGGTGAGCCGGCGTGCAGCAGCGCGATGCTGCGCGTGAGGTGATCGAACACCAGCAGCGAGCGGGGTGCCACATAGTGCAGCGCCGGCACGCCGTCGGCGGTTGCGACCCGCCTGGGCAGGTGCTCGAAGAAACGCACGACATCGTACGATGCAAATCCCACCAGGCCGCCGGCCAGGGGCACCCCGGAAATCTCCGGTTCCGGTCGTGGGGCGGCCGCCAGCGCGGCGCGCAGCTGGTTCAGCAGCTCGCTGGCATTGCCGGGCCGCGGCTGCCGCACCGCGCCGACCTTCAGGCCCTCGGCATCGAGCTTGACCTCAAGGCTGTCACCGAAGCCGACGAATGAATAGCGCGCGAGCCGCTCGCCTCCTTCCACGCTCTCCAGCAGAAAGCAGGGCCTGAAGGCCGCAAGCTTCATGTACGCGGAGACCGGCGTATCCAGGTCTCCGGCAATATCAAAAGGCGCTTTCATTCTGTTCCTGGCTTCAAATCATACGGACAACAAAAAACCCATCCCGGGACATTCCGGAGATGGGTTCTGGCGACGCTCGAGTCTTTTAGGGAAAGTTTAAGGCGGCAGCAACCAGGGCCCACTCCGTCAGGAAGTGCGCCACCACCAGGTGCCAAGCTCGTTGCGAAGCTGAATAGACATGCCTCGGCAGTATCGCCGGAAGGCTATGGGAGGTCAAGGATTGGCTTAAAATGGGCCATGCCTTCATTTGATGTGGTCTCGGAGCTGGACTCCCATGAAGTCACGAACGCGGTTGACCAGGCCAACCGCGAACTGAGCCAGCGTTTCGATTTCAAGGACAGCGGTGCGGTCTTTGAATTGATCGGCATGACGGTCAGCGTCAAGGCGCAGGTGGAATTCCAGCTCAAGCAGATGCTGGAGATCCTGAAGCTGCGCCTGGCCAAGCGCGGTGTCGACATCCGCTGTCTTGAGATCAAGGACCCAGTGGTGAATCTGGCGGCCGCCGTGCAGGAGGTGATCCTGCGGCAGGGGGTTGATGCGGATACCGCACGGCTCATTGTGCGGCTGATCAAGGACTCAAAGATCAAGGTTCAGGCCAGCGTGCAGGGCGAGAAGGTGCGCATCGCCGGCAAGCAGCGCGACGATCTGCAAAGTGCCATGGCGGTGCTGCGCAAGGCCAAGGTCGAAATGCCGCTGCAGTTCAATAATTTCCGCGATTGAGGCGGCTCAGCGGCGGCCGCGCGCCGCGTCGATTCGAGCACACAGTCTGGCGGTGGCATCCACCATGCTCGGCCCCAGGCGGCTCAGGGCCTGGTCCTGAAAATCCAGTAGATTGCCCGAGCGCACGGCCTTCAGTGTCGGAAACTTCCGCCATGCCTGCAGCCATTGCGGCCCCTGCCCGGGCGGCGCGGCGGCAATGATCAGATCCGGATCGCGGCTGATGACCGCCTCGACCTGCACCGCGGAACTCAGATGCGCCACATCACCGAAGATATTCAGCGCGCCGCAGATCGACAGCGCATCCGACATCAGCTGTTGCCCGCCGATGGTGTACAGGGGCTGATTCCAGGTCTCCAGCAGCGCCGTCACCGGCGGACCTCTTGAGTAGCGCTCGCGAAGCCCCGCAAGCTGCGCCTCGATCTGCCGCGCGCGTTGCTCCGCGACCGCAGAGGTTCCGGCCAGTACTCCCAGGCGACGCAGCGAGGCTCCCAGATCTGAGAGTCGATTCACCTGCTGGCCGTACAAGGTGAACCCCAGGCGCCTGAGCTGCGCGATCTGTGCCGCGTTGTTGCCGCCGGGCCAGTAGACAACCACCTGCGGCTTAAGGATCAGCAGCCGTTCCATGTCGATGGCGTTGGCATCCCCGATTCGGGGCACCTGCCGTGCAGCAGCCGGTTGATCCGCATATAACACCGTGGCGATCAGCTGCGAACCGGCCCCGGCGAAGAACAGCATCTCGGTCGCTCCGGGAGCCAGGCTGACAATCCGGCCGGCCGGACCGGGCAGTGCCATGTGAACCCCCGTGTCATCAACCACATCGATACCGGCCGCCAATGCCTGCCCGGACACCGCCAGCAGCAGCCACACACATCCCCGTATAATGCGGGCCATGACAGTCAAAGCCGTATTCCTTGATTTTGCCACCGTCAGCAGTGGCGATCTTGACATGAGCAAGCTCAAGCGCGTACTCCCGCACGTCGTGCTGCATGACGTCACGCCGGTGGAGCAGATTCCGGCGCGCATGGCGGGGTCTCAGATCGTCCTCACCAACAAGCTGTACATCACCCGCGCGCTGATCGAAGCAAACCCGCAGCTGCGCTTCATCGGCGTTTCAGCCACCGGTACCAACAACATTGACCTCGAGGCCGCGCGCGAACATACGGTGGCGGTGTGCAATGTCCGCGACTACTGCAGTCGTTCGGTCATGCAGCACGTGCTGGCGGTCATTCTGGCGCATACCCATCGCGTGCGCGAATTCTCACGCCTTGCGGTGGACGGCTCATGGTCACGTACACCGCAGTTCACCATGTTGAACTACCCCATCCGTGAACTGGCCGGGCGGGTGCTCGGGATCGTGGGTTACGGCGCACTGGGCCGGGCGGTGGCGCAGGGTGCACAGGCGGCGCTCGACATGCGCGTGATGATTGCCGGTCGGGCCGGTCAGCCGACCGCACCGGGGCGTGTCGATCTGGACCTTCTGCTTCGCGAAGCTGACGTTTTGAGCCTGCATTGTCCCCTGACACCGGCCACGACCAACATGATCGGCGCCCGCGAGCTGGCGCTGATGAAGCCGGATGCGCTGCTGGTGAATACCGCCCGCGGTGGCCTGATCGATTCGGCGGCATTGGTTGCGGCACTGCGTAACGGAACCATCGGCGGCGCGGCCATCGATGTGCTGCCGCAGGAGCCGCCACTGGATGGCAATCCTCTGGTCGATCCGACCATTCCGAATCTCATCCTCACGCCCCACATCGCCTGGGCCGCCAAGGAAGCACGCCAGCGCTGCCTGGATGAAGTGGCTGCCAATATCGCCGATTTCCTCAAGGGCGGCACGCGCAACCGGGTGGTGTAAATGGCTTTGATCACTGCCACCTGGGCGCAGCAATTCGCAGCGGAGTGGATCGCGGCCTGGAATTCCCATGACCTGGAACGCATTCTGGCGCACTACCGGGACGATTTCGAGATGCGCTCGCCGCTGATCATTGAAAGGATGGGTGTTCCAAGCGGCATCCTAAAGGGTAAAGCGGCCATTCGCCCATACTGGCAGCGCGGATTGGCCGCGCAGCCACCGCTGCATTTCGAATTGCAGGATGTGCTGGTGGGAGTCGACACCGTTGCCATCTACTATCGCAGTGTCACTCGAAACCGGATGGTCGCGGAGATTCTCCAGTTCGATGATCAGCGTCGCGTCATCGGCGGCGCCGGGCTTTATGCCAGCGTTCCATCGGGGTGAGCGCCGCTGATACCGTGCGATCATCGATGATGGGGACCGCCGGGCCTTCAACAAGGCGTCACACTGCGCGGGTAGGATTGATGGGCCTTTCGCACGCCCCGGGAGGGACCATGCAGGGCCGATTGCTCGCCGCCTCGCTCGCAGTGATTGCCTTCGCGGCAACCTTGGCCGTAACCCGATGGCAGTTTCATGCGCAATCGCAGCCGCAGCCGCAGTCGCAGTCGCTCCACATTCCGGTCGCGGCGGTGCGCTCACGCGCGGTACCTCAAGTGGTGCCTCACCCTGTCATTCGCAAACAAAATGACGCGCCGGCAGCGGATCCCGACGATGAAGACGTCGCCCCACAACCGCCGCTGCCAGATTCCGCCGCGTTGCCATCTTATGAAGAGGATCAGGCCGCCCGCAACGCCGATGCTTTGCGCAGTCAGCGTTCGCGCTGACACCCGCACGCCTCAGCTTGCGGCTTCGATCCAGCCTCGGCGCATCGGCGCATCATTCATTCTTCAAACAGTCACCCGGCCGCAACAACGATTCACCAAGCTGGCACCGCGCCGGTCTCAGGTGGCGTGCAAACGGGAGTTCCCACATGAAAATCCGCGACTTCGTCGCGCATTCCTTGCATGGACTGCGCATGGCAGCGATTTCGGTTGCTCTTCTGCAGTTGTCAGTCGGGCCGGTGCTGGCCGCCGTGTCCGAGACGGGAGATCTGCCCAGCCCCGGTGCGCTGGGTCCCACGGCCACACCCATCAAGCACGTGATCGTCATCATCGGCGAGAATCGCAGTTTCGACCACGTGTTTGCAACCTACGTTCCGCAGGCGATCCACGGCCGTCCGCAGCAGGTTCAGAACCTGCTGAGCGAGGGCATCATCGCGATGCGTGGCACCGCCACGGTGCCGGGCCGGAATTTCTACAAGGCGCAGCAGAACCAGGCGACCGATGCAGCGCCCGACACCTTCCTGCTGAGTCCATCGAAGCAGCAGGCCTTTGGTGTACTGCCCAATCCCCTGGCCGGCGGCCCCTCGGGCCCGGAGGCCAACCTGACCGGGTTCTGCGGCACGCCTTTGTCGCTGTTTCCTTCCTGCTTGGCAGCCGCCGAACTGGTCGAAAGCGGCCTGTCGAACAGCCCCACCGATCCTGAGAACTACTATGCCTCGCTGGCCTCGGGCGGTACCGGGTTGACCTCGGGCACCCCGGATACCCGCATCCAGTGGAACGGCCTGAGCGTCACCGACAACAATCTGCTGCCAGGTCCCTTCCAGCTCACCGGCCCCACCCTGCAGTACGCCGACTATGCGGCGAGCCCCGTGCATCGCTTCTACCAGATGTGGCAGCAGCTGGATTGCAGCGCCTATCACGCCTCCTGGGAAAACCCCTCCGGTTGCGATGGGAAACTGTTCTCGTGGGTTGAGGTCACCGTCGGCGCTGGTACCAATGGCACCGCCCAGCCGGCCAACTTCTCAACCAATTTCACCACCGGCGAGACGCCCGCTCCGGCAACGACGGGTGAAGGCTCCACCGCGCTGGGGTTCTACAATGTGCAGGCGGGTGATGCGCCGTACTTCAAGTCCCTGGCGGACCACTACGCCATGAGCGACAACTTTCATCAGTCCGTCGATGGCGGCACCGGTGCCAACCACATCATGCTCGGCCACGGCGACATGATCTGGTTCGCCGATGGCAGCGGCAAGCCCGCGCAGCCGACGGTCAGTGCCGCCGGCCTGAACGAGGTGGAAAATCCCAACCCCGCCGTCGCGACCAACAACTGGTACATCGAGGATGGCTATGGCAGCGGTACCGGCGCCAGCGCCCATGGCGGCGGTTCCTACAGCGACTGCGCCGATCGCACCCAGCCGGGCGTGGGGCCGGTGCGCGAGTATTTGAAGTTCCTGGGTATCGAGGCGCGCTGCGAAAAGAGCCACTACTACCTGCTGAACAACTACAACCCGGGCTATGAACCCAACGGCCAGAACGATGGCTTCAGCAATGCGTACACGGACACCAATCCGCTCAATACCCCCTTCACCGTACCGCCGTCCGGCGTGCGCAGCATTGGCGACAGCCTGCTGGCGGCCAACATCTCCTGGAAGTACTACGGCGATCAGTGGAACATCTACCAGACCGATCCCTACAAGATCAACAATCCCGCCAAGGGCCAGCTGCCCGATGAGTACTGCACGATCTGCAATCCCTTCCAGTACGACAGCTCCATCATGACGAATCCGACATTGGTGGCGGAGCATATCCAGGACTCCACGAGCCTGTATGCGGACATCACCGGCGGCAATCTGCCTGCGGTGTCCTTCGTGAAGCCCAGCGGCCTGGTGGACGGGCATCCGGCGTCCTCGAAGCTGGATCTGTTCGAGGGTTTCAGCAAGAAGATCGTTGATCTCGTGCAGGGCTCGAAGTATGCCGCGGATACTGCGGTCTTCATCACCTTCGACGAAGGCGGTGGCTACTACGACTCAGGTTACGTGCAGCCGGTTGACTACTTCGGCGACGGCACTCGCATCCCGCTGATCGTGGTGGCGCCGTTTCTGAAGGCGCCGGGCTACATCTCGCACAGCTATACGGACCATGTGTCGATTCTGAAGTTCATCGAGCGCAACTGGGGCCTGCAGCCGGTGACGCGCCGCAGCCGGGACAATTTTCCCAACCCGATCAGCGTGCCTGAGAACCCATACGTGCCGCTGAACACACCGGCGCTTGACGATTTGTTCGATTTCTTCGACTTCCCGGGCGGCCACGGCTACTTCTAGCCGACCGGGCCGTGAACCGGCAGTGCCCGCCGCCTGAGTGGCGGGCACTGCGTTTTGCAGGCTCCGGCAGGCAGCTCACGCTGCGTGCGAATGGGCAACGACGTCGCCGGACTCGAACTCGAGAACTCGCGCCACCGCGTGGACTGTGGCGGCAATCCGTACGGCGCTTTGCACGGACTCGCGCGACAGGCCGTGCTGACGCAGTTGCCGTTCATGGGAGGCGACGCAGGTGCCGCAGCCGTTGATGGCGGATACGGCCAGTGACAGAAGTTCAAAATCGGTCTTGTCGATGCCGGGGCTGCCCAGCACGTTCATGCGCAGCCGCGCCGGCATCTTCTGGTATTCGGCGTCCTCCACCAGATGCAGGAAGCGGTAGTAGATATTGTTCATGCCCATGATCGCCGCGGCTGCGCGTGCCGCGTTCAGGTCCGTCGGCGACACATGCGCGGCTGCCAGCGCCTCCAGGTCTCGTGCCAGCGGCACATGCCTTGAGGCGATGGCCGCGGCCAGCGCCACTGCCCAGATCTGCCGCTCGGTAAGACCGGGCGCTCCGGTGGTGGCGAGCACCGAACCCAGGTTCAGTCGCAGATCCTTTGCATAGTCCGGCAGCGAATCGCGGATTTGATCCAATGAAGTCATAACAGTTCTCCAGTTCAAGACGTCCCGCCCCGTGAGCCCCCGAGGGGGGAAGCTGGGGGCTCACGGGCCGCCGGTGCCCGGGCCGGGCACCGGCGGAGGACTCCTCAGGCAGCCTTCAGCGTGTCATCGCCCTTTTGCCAGTTGCAGGGGCAGAGCTCATCGGTCTGCAGGGCATCAAGCACCCGCAGCACCTCCTCGGGATTGCGACCGACATTCAGGTCGGTGACGTATACGAAGCGGATCACGCCCTGGGGATCGACGATGTAAGTGGCGCGCTGTGCCACGCCGGCCTCCGCATCAAGGATGCCCAGCGCCGCGGTGAGCTCGCGCTTCACGTCCGCCAGCATCGGGAACGGCAGATCCTTCAGTTCCGCCTTGTCGCGGCGCCAGGCGAGATGCACGTACTCCGAATCGGTGCTGGCGCCCAACAGCTGGGCATCGCGTGCACGGAATTCCTTTTCGAGCTTGCCGAAGGCCGCGATCTCGGTCGGGCACACAAAGGTGAAGTCCATGGGCCAGAAAAAGATCACGCGCCATTTGCCGGCATGCGTGCCGCCCTCGATAGTCTGGAACGCTTTGTTCTGGTCGGTGGAAACAACGGCATTGAGCCGATATTCGGGAAACTTCTTGCCAATACCCAACATGGTCCTGCTCCTTGATAGATCGCTTCCGGGCAAATTCGATGTGGCCATCCTGGATCCACGGACCATATAATTCCAATCGATTGACTTTATAATGCCGATAGACGCCATATATCGGAAGCATGATGTCGGATATCAAACTCAAGGATCTGCGCTACCTGGTGAAGGTCGCCGATACCGGTCATTTCGGGCAGGCCGCGGAGCGCTGTTTCGTCAGCCAGCCCACCCTTTCTGCTCAGCTCAAGAAGCTGGAGGACTATCTGGGCGTGCAGTTGATTGAGCGCCAGTCCAAGGGGGCGACGCTCACCCAGGCCGGAGAGCAGATTGTGGCCCGGGCGCGTCTGATCCTGAGCGCCAGCGATGAGGTCATCACCCTCGCCCAGACGTTTCGCGATCCCCTGTCAGGGCGGCTGAAAGTCGCCATGATCCCTACCGTCGGTCCCTATGTGCTGCCGCAGGTGGCACCGGCGGTGCGCAAACAGATACCGCGGCTGGATCTGCTGCTCTTCGAATACCAGACCGCTGCGATTCTGGAGAAACTGCACAGCGGTGACATCGATGTGGGGGTACTCGCCTTGCCGGTGGAACAGGAAGGATTGGCGAGCCGCAAACTGTATGACGAGGATTTCAATGTCGCGCTGCCCGAGCAGCACCGGTTGGCGAAACAGGCCAGCATCCGGATCGCTGATCTGGCGGATGAGAGCCTGCTGTTGCTGGAGGAAGGCCACTGCCTGCGCGATCAGGCGCTCGAAGTGTGCAGCCGGGTCTCCATTCATGAGCGCCAGGATTTCCGTGCCACCAGCCTGGAAACCCTGCGCCAGATGGTCGCCGCGGGTGCGGGCGTAACGCTCATGCCGGAGCTTGCCAGTCGCGGGGCCTATGGCAATGCACGCGGCGTCGTCATACGGCCTCTGATCCGACCGACTCCGCACCGCCAGATCGGCGCGGTATGGCGCAAGTCCAGCGCGCGCCTGGCCGCCATCCAGGCCTTCTGCGACGTGGTGGTCAAACATGCCAAGTAGTCGCTCTGGCATACTCGCAAGCATGGCATCAGCACATGTCAGCAGCCGCAGGTCGATGACCACCTGCCTGCGGGGCCCGGTTCTGCTGGCGTTGCTGATGCTGGCCGCCGGCCTCACGCCCCGGATCGGAATCACGGGAGGCGGCAACCTGCTGGTTGCGGGTGCCTGGATACGCCAGCCACCGCCCGGGTCGGATGTGGCCTCGGTCTACCTGTCACTGGAGAACATCGGGACCCAAACCGCCAAACTGATCGGCGTGGAAACTCCAGTGGCAGCCATGGCGATGCTGCACGAGTCGCTGGAGTCCGGCGGTCAGTCGCAGATGCGTGCGCTCAGCTCGGTCTCGCTCGCTCCCGGGGCGAGCATGGCCTTCAGGCCGGGCGCCAAACACATCATGCTGCATGGACTCACGCATCCGCTGCAGGTGGGTGAACGTGTGCCGATCGTGCTGGTGTTCGCTGATGGCATGAGATTGCACGCCACGGCGCTGGTGCGGCCTCTGGGAGCGAACTGAAGTCCGGGCGCATCCGCCCAGCGACCCATAGCCATGCGATTAGACGGCGCCTCCGAGCACATCACGCCATACGACAAGCTGGCGTTTTCCGACGTGCAGGCGCAGGCGCTGCTCGCCAGCGGCGAGCACCGTCAGGAACTCACGGCATTCTTTGGTGACCGTGAATATGGCGAGCTGCAGTACCTGGCAAGGCGCGCCGTGAAACGCAGCACCGGCATTCGCGCCGGCCGCGTTCTCATCGTGCCAGGCATCATGGGTTCACAATTGGGGTTCGAACGGCCGGCTCCCCTGCCGGCCGATTTGTTGTGGGTGGATCCGGCGGATATTGGCGCGGGAAGGCTGCGCGCCTTGCGGATGGATCTGGGAGCGCCGATACGCCCCATGGGCGTGGTGCTGTTCTCCTACCTGCGGCTGCGCCTGCACCTGGTGGCGCATGGCTTTGACGTCGACTGCGTAGACTATGACTGGCGCCTCGGCATCGATGTGCTGGGCAAGCGGCTCGCGCAACGCATCGAAGCGGAGCCGCACCCGTATGTGCATCTGGTTGCGCACAGCATGGGCGGCCTGGTCAGCCGCGCGGCACTGTCGCTGCCGGCGCGGCGCAAGGTCCAGCAGGTCGTGTTGCTGGGCTCGCCCAATGAGGGTTCATTTGCCGGAGTCCAGGCGGTGCGCGGCACCTACCCGGTGGTGCGCAAACTCGCAAGGCTCGATCCGCGCATCAGCGCCGAGCAGCTTGCGGAGGAAGTGTTCAACACCTTTCCAAGTCTCTATCAACTGCTGCCCACGCCCACCCATACCCAGGGCATCGATCTCTTCGATGCGCAGCAATGGCCGCAAGCAGGGCCCCGACCGCGCGCCGAGCTGCTGCGCGCCGCATGGGAAACCCGGGCCGGCATGGGCAAGACCACCGCGCGTTGTTCGGTACTGGTCGGCACCGGTCAGGCCACGGTCACAGGGATCGAACGCATCGCGGATGACTTCGTCTACACGATCAGGCCGCATGGCGATGGCACCGTTCCCGCCCTCAGCGCCCGGCTGGAGGGCGCGCAGACCTACTTCGTCGCCTGCGCGCACAGCGAGCTGACCCGCGATCCGCTGGTCGCCAGTGCCGTCGCCGATATCCTCAAGACCGGCGCCACCCGGCGACTTGCCAGGCGCTGGTCGCCACGCAATCGCGCCGTGGGTCGCATCAGCGATTCCGCATTGCGCCTCACGCATACCGAGAAACTGGATCTGACCACCCTGGATGCCGATGCGCGCCGCCTCTACATGCAGAGCCTGAACGAGCCGCCGCCGCTCAGGTTGCGTACGCCCGGACGCTGATCTGCCCGGCCGTCGGCTGGCCGATCGAGCATGCATTTCGAGGATCGAATCTTCGACACGGAGCACTGGGTGCCCCGGCTGCAGGGGATGGTTCGACCTACTGCGTGATCTTGATCCGCACGCCATCCTTCAGCTTGGTGAAATCCCCGATGGCCACCGTGGTACCGGCATCCAGCCCCGAGAGAATGGTCTGACCGCTGCTGTCCTTCAGGCCCAGTTGCACCGAGCGGTGCTGAACGGTATGACCGTCCACCACGTATACCGAGCCGCTGTCACCCTCGGTCTGCACGGCCTCCGCGGGAACCACGACGGCAGTGGAGATGAGCGTGGGGGCTGAACTGGTCGCGGGCGCTGCATCCTCCTGGAACGACACGCGCGCGCCCATCTCGGGCAGTACCCGGGCGTCTTTCTGCTTGAACGCCACGCGCACCTCGACCGTCGCCTTGGAACGATCGGCGGTGGGAACGATGGCGATGACTTCCGCCGGAATGTGCCAGTCCGGGTAGGCGTTGAGCGTGATCAACGCCGGCTGCTTGGGATGCACGCGGCTGATGAAGTTCTCACTGACATCCACGTCGACTTCCAGCGAGTCCATGTCGACGATCTTGGCGACGCCGCCGCCGCCTGAGAACTGCGGCGAGACGATCTCGCCGGGTTGGGCGCTCTTGATCGTGACCACGCCATCGAAGGGCGAGCGGATGATGGTGTCGTCCTGATACTGCTGGTTCAGGACGACGGTGGCCTTGGCCACGGCCAGATTCTGCTCGGCCACCGCCACCGCCTGTTCGGCCGCATCATCGCTGGTCTTGATGGCATCAAAGGCATCCTGGCTGACCAGGCCTTCCTTCAGCTGCGCCTGATTGCGCACCAGGCTCGGACGCAGGTCCGCCGCCTGGATTTTCGCGGCCTCCAGAACGGCCGTGAGCTGCTTGACCTGCGCCTGTGATTCCTCCAGGGCCGCGAGGGTCTTCGAGTCATCCAGCCTGGCGAGGATCTGGTTCTTCTTGACCACATCGCCCGCCTGGACCAGCAGCTCGTTGACCTTGTAGATGCTGTTGGCCGAGACGGAAGCCTGGCGAAGGGCGACGACGTAACCGGAGGCGTCCAGCAAGGTGCGCCCGGCCGCAGGGCCGCTCTGGGTCGACTGGACGGCCGTGGCGACGGCGGTCTTGATGGGCACCGCATCGGCGGTCGAGGTGAAATACCAGACTCCGGCTCCAGCGGCCAGCAGCAGCAGGATGGCGATGCCGATGCCTATCGGCCATTTCCAGTTGCGGCCGGTTATGCTGGTCGCGGGTCCCTCGCCGCGGTCAATTCGCAGCCGCTCCAGTAATTCAGCGCGATCGTCCATACATGTCCCTCTTACTTAGGCGCAGGCAAGGTGCCTGCGTCCATGCGGTGCCACCAGCCACCGCCCAGTGCCTGAAACAGCGTGACAGTGTCGGTATAGCGACTGGCGAGCGCCCGAACATAGGCCAGGCGCGCCTGCTGATAGGACTGTTGCGCCGTCAGCAGCGTCACGTAGTTCGCGATACCGATGTCGTACTGTCGTTGAATGAGATCCAGCCCGGCCTGCGAGGCGGCGAGGGCATCGTATTGGGCGCTGAGCGCCAGCGCATCGTTATCCAAGGCGGTGAGGGTGTCGGCGACATTCTGGAAGGCATCCAGCACCGTCAGTTTGTACTGCGCGCCGGCCTCATCCAGCGCGGCCAGCGCCGCGCGTCGCTTGGCGCGCAAGGCGCCGCCTTCAAAGAGCGGCTGGCTGACCTGCCCCAGCAGACTCCAGGTATTCGAACCCGGTTCCAGAAGACTGGCAAAGCGCAGCGCTTCACCGCCAAAGGAACCGCTCAAGGTCAGCTGCGGCAGCATGTTCGCCGTGGCGATGCCGACAGCGGCAGTGGCCTGATGCAGCACCGCCGCCTGGGCGCGTATATCGGGGCGCTGCGCGACCAGCGAGGAAGGCAGGCTGACCGGCAGATCCTGCGGCAGCTTCAAATCGCCCAGTTTCAGGGCGGGCGCGCTGGCGTCGTGCGGGAAGCGTCCCGTCAGCACGGCCAGCTGGTGTTCGGTGACTGCCAGCTGCTGCTGCAACGGAGGCAGTGTCGCGCGCACCGCGGCCAGGTTTGACTCCTGCTGCAGGACATCGGCGTTGGTCTGGCTGCCCAGCTGCACGCGCCTCTTGATGACGGTCAGCTGCTTCTCTTCAAGGGCGATGATCTGATTGGTCGCATCCAGCAGATCGCGGGTCGCGGCGAGCTGGATGGCGGCGGCCGCGACGTTGGAAGTGAGGGTAAGGTAGCTGGCCTCGAGTTGGAAGTTCTGCGCCTCGGCCACCGCCTGCAATTGCTCGAGCGTCCGTCGTTCTCCGCCGAACAGGTCGAAGTTATACGAGACGTTGACGGTGGCTTCGAAGACATTCGAGATGAAGGCCGGGAAACCCGGGGCGATGCTGCCGCCGCTTTCCTTGAAACGCTGCCCGAGCGCATTACCGGTAAGACTCGGAAGAAAGACTCCTTGCTCGGCCCGGACATTCTCACGGGCCTGGCGCAGCGCCGCCTGCTGGGCGGCGATATCCGGATAGTTGGCCATGGCCTGGGTGATGAGCTGGTCCAGGGCGGGGGAGCCGAACAGGGTCCACCATTCGGCGGGCAGATCCTGGCCGGACTCGAACCGCTGGGATTCACCGCCGACCACGCCGGTCGAGGCGGTGTTCTTCGGCAGCTCTCCGGGGGCATAGCCCTCGGTGGCAGGCGGCGCCGGCGCATGGAAATTCGGGCCGACGGCGCAGGCCGACAGCAGCAAGGCAACCGCGAACCCGGATTTTCGACCTACGCGTCGCAGGCCCAAGTGCTTGTAATCACCCAACACCCCACCGACCCCTCACCTGTTCGAATCATTCCCAGCCACTATTGGAGCGTACCAAGCCCGGGATGTTCCATCCCACCTTTGGGTTTTGGTCGGCCAATGCCTATGCCGCAGTGCATTAAACCGCGGCGGCGCGCGCCATGGTTGAATTATTGTGGAGCCTGACCCGTCGCCGCGAACAACGTGACCTTGGTTTGCGCGCTGAGTGCGATTTTGCCAGGCTTCGCGCCGTTCATCTGCAGAAAATAGGCGGTCAGCTGCAAAGAGGTGTCCTCGCCCACGTTCTTTGGCGGAAAAGCCCCCATGGCATTGGCCACGCGCGCCACATACTCCTGCGTCGACTTTGCACCCCAGTGCGCCATGAACCGCGGGCCCACCAGCGGTGGCACCTGCTCACCGTTCTGATCGATGGTCTTGATCATGTTTTCGGGCAGCGAGTTGACGTCGGGAAGTTCCCCCGGCGCACCGGTACGGCCCTGCATGTTGAACTGATGGCACAGGCCGCAACTGGACTCGTAGGCCACCTTGCCGGCGCGCGCCTGTGCGGCCGTGAATACCCGCGGTGCCGGGTCCGACGTACCTGGTTGATCCGCGGCACCAATTACGGTTACCCCGCTCGCGAGCACCAGCAGCATGAAACTGCGAATCATGATCGGCCTCCTGTTGAGGAGGCACACTAGGCTCGCCGTACAGTGGTTGCCGATGTTTGTAACGAAATGATGGTACGGCGGGATGAAGCCCGCGATATCGGCAACGACCACCGTTGTCTTATCAACATGGAGGCCGGTGAGCTAGATCAGCGCCGCATCGACTCCCGCGATGGATGCCGAGCCATTCGTGACCATACGGGCGTAGCCCAGCGCACGCGGCAGGAGCTGTTCGACGTAGGCGCGGGCGCTCGCCCGCTTGCTCGCGCTGAATTCCCTGTCCGCCGGTGCCGGATCGGTGCTCACCAGTTTTGCGGCACGCGCCATGAGCCAGCCACCGAGCACGAATCCGCACAGCATCAAGTACGGCACCGCGACCGCGAGCGCCTTATCAACATCGGCGGCGCCGAGCTCCAGCAGCTTCCCCGTGGCTTCGCGCAGCAGCCTCACGCCGGACAGGGCTTCGTAGCACACTGCATTCGAGCCGCTCGCGGCGCCGATCTCCGCCTCGATCTGGGCCAGCAGCTGCATCATGACGACGCCCTTGTCACGCAGCAGCTTGCGGCCGAGCAGATCGTTGGCCTGGATGCCGGTGGTGCCCTCATAGATGGACGTGATACGCACGTCGCGCAGCCATTGCGCGGCGCCGGTCTCCTCGATGAAGCCCGTGCCGCCGTGAACCTGGATGCCGGTGCTGGCAAGCTCGATGCCGAACTCCGTGGACCAGCCCTTGACGATGGGGATGAGCAGGTCACCGCGCGCCTGGGCCTGCTTGCGCACCGCTGGATCGGAGTGGGATTCCGCCAGATCCAGCTGCCAGGCCGCGTATAACGTGAGCGCGCGCATGGCCTCGGTGCCGGATTTCATCTCCAGCAGCATGCGCTTCACGTCCGGATGCTGAATGATGGGCGCTGCGCCCTTGGCGCCGGAGCTGCGGCCCTGGAGGCGGCCACGCGCATAGTCAGCGGCCTGCTGGAAGGCGCGTTCGGCCACGGCATAGCCCTGCAGGCCCACGGCAAGACGCGCGGCATTCATCATGATGAACATGTATTCCAGGCCACGATTGGCTTGGCCTACCAGGTAGCCTGTGGCGCCCTCGCGCTCACCGAAGGCCATCACGCAGGTGGGACTGGCATGGATGCCGAGCTTGTGTTCGATGGACACGCAGCGCAGGTCATTGCGTGGCCCCAGTTCGCCGTTTTCATGGACGATGAACTTAGGCACCAGGAACAGCGATATGCCGCGGACGCCCTCGGGCGCACCGTCGATGCGCGCCAGCACCATGTGAACGATGTTCTCGGTCAGGTCGTGCTCGCCCCAGGTGATGAAGATCTTCTGGCCGAAAAGCCGGAATTCATCAACCGCCAGGTCGCCGCCCTGGGGTACGGCCCGGGTGCGGATCAGCGCCAGGTCGGACCCGGCCTGCGGCTCGGTGAGCACCATCGTGCCCGTCCATTCGCCGGTGACCATTTTGGGCAGGTAGCGCTGTTTGAGCTCCGGGGCGGCGGTGATTTCCAGGGCATGGATGGCGCCGTAGGTCAGCATGGGACACAGCTTGAAGGCCAGGTTGGCGGAGGCCCAGGTCTCCTGCACGGCGGTGGCCAGGATCAGCGGCATGCCCTGTCCGCCGATTTCGGCCGGCGCCCGCAACTGCGGCCAGCCGCCCGCGATGAACTGCCGATAGGCCTCGCGAAAGCCCTTGGCCGAGTGCACGCCCTGCTCGCTCCAGTGCGCGCCTTCGTCATCGCCGCTGCGATTGATCGGCTCCAGCACCCCTTCGGCGAAGCGCGCTGATTCGCTGAGGATCGAATCCGCCAGGTCGGCCGAATACTCGGCGTGCGCGGGACAGTCTGCCAGGGGCTGGGCCCCCAGCAGCGTATTCAGGACGAACGACAGGTCCTTGAGGGGTGCGCGATACATTTCAGACCTCTATCTTTCAGATCTGCGCCAGCGCCGGAACCACGTTGGCCGCCAGGAAATCCACGAAGCACTGGACGCGCAAATCCGCGCCCTGGGTTGCAGGGTACACCGCGTACAGCGGCATGATCTGCGGCAGCTCCCAGTCGGACAGCAGTAGCTTGAGCCGACCCGTGGCCAGCCCCTGCCGACACAGGAATTCCGGGAGCACGCCGATTCCAAGGCCGGCGGCCGTCGCCGCGTGCAGCACCGCCGGATCGTTCACCGCCAGCCGCGAGGTCACGCGGATCTCGGCCCGCATGGCGCCATGAACCAGTGTCATGCGAAATTCCGGACCCTCGCCTTCGGGGGTCAGAAGGTCGTGCGAGCGCAGGTCATCGGGCCGCTGCGGCGTGCCGCGGCGCTGCAGATACGCGGGCGTCGCGCACAGAATGGCCGGCGGGGAGCCCAGCAGCCAGTGCGCCATGCCCGGCTCCTCACCCGTGCCGGTACGGATGGCGACGTCAACGCCCTTGCCTGAACCAAAATCCATGCCGGCCCCCTGGGACTGCAGATTCACTTCCAGCGGGATATTCGGAAAGCTTTCCATGAAGCGCGGCACCAGAGGCGCCAGCAAAATCCGCCCATAGGTGGGGTCCGCCGCGACGCGTAGCGGCCCGGTGGGGGGTGCGAACCAGCGTGCGATCTGCAGACGCGCGGCATCGGCCTCATCGGCCAGCCGCCGCGCATTGGGATAGATCAGCTGACCCGCCTCGGTCAGAGACAGGCGGCGGGTGGTTCGATTCAGAACCCGCACCCCAAGGGCAGTCTCGAGATCCGCGACCGCGCGGCTGACGGCGGCTTTCGGCACTCCAAGCGCCCGGGCGGCCGCGGAGAAGCCATTCAATTCGACCACTTTGGAGAGGGTGGCCAGTTGTGCGGGCATCCAGAACAGGCTCATTTTGCTTCCAATAAGAGCTATTCCAGTCCCTATTGTTTCACCACTGTGACATAAATGTACAGAACAACAGAGTGTAGAATCCGCGGCCTGTCGTCCAAGCCAACCGCGTTAGGAGAAGACCCCGATGCAGATTTCCGTGTACACCATGACGGTGGAAACCTTCCTGCCCATGCTCGCCAACCTCTCGAAGCAGCTGGACAAGGCGGCCGAATTCGCGACCGCCAAGAAGTTCGACAGCGCGGTTCTGGCCAATGCGCGCCTGGCGCCGGACATGTTCTCGCTCATCAAGCAGGTGCAGCTGACGACCGATTTTGCGAAGAGCGGCGTGGCGCGCCTGGCCGGCGTGGATGTGCCGAAGTTCGAAGACAACGAGCAGACACTTGCCGAACTGCAATCACGCATCAAGAAGACCATCGACTTCGTGTCGAGCGTGAAGGCCGACAGTTTCAAGGGCGCCGAAGATCGCGACATCGTGATTCCGATGCGCGATACCAAGCTCGAGTTCAAAGGTCTCACCTACCTGCGCAATTGGGTGCTGCCGAATTTCTTTTTTCATGCCACGGCCGCCTATTCCATCCTGCGGCACAACGGCGTGGAAATCGGCAAGCGCGATTTCCTGCCCGGGTGATAAGTAAGGTCCGATACCAGCTTAAGTTCTAACGCCGACGGTTATGACAAGCGCGGGGCGCGCATCGCGCGCTCCGCTGCCATCAGCATCGCAGAACGCGAGCGCCGTCACGCTGTCGCCACAAAGAGACTGCCACCCTAGGGCCAGATACCGGGGTGCTGTAGTTGTCGAATTCCAATCTCAATGCCGCCCTGCGCCCGCAGACCGAGGCGCAGGGCGAAGCCGCCGAAACAGCTGAATCGCTGGGCAAGCAGCTGTTGTCATCCTTGCCGCCGCTGCGGCTGCATTCGGCCTCCATCTTCGACGCCGCCGGCGACGTGCAATGGCTGAGCGAAGGAGCTCTGGGGCCCGATGAGCAGGTCGTGGTCGAGGAAGCCATTGCTGCGCTGACCGCCACCAACACCCGCGCCCACCACGAATCACCGATGGCGGACAGTCGCGCCGCGTTGTTCCTGGCGGTACGCACCCCGCGCGCCACCCTGGCCGGCGTGATCATGCTGCTGATGGATGCCAAGACGCTCAATTCGGGCAATCTCGCGGCGCGCATTCTCAACACCAGCATGCGCTCCATCCTGCAGAAGATAGCGCTGCTGCTGGCGCCGCCGCAGCTCGGGGCGACCGCGACCTTTGCGGGGATTCGTCCGTTCTCATCGGGGACGGTGCCGATGGAAGTCGCCGTCATCCCCGGCGTGAGCGTCGGCGACACGGCCAATGTCTCATTCTCGAAGGACACCTTGGAGTGGCCGCCGTCGGCGACACCGCCCAGCACCACGGTGGATGATGCGAAGGTTCTGGATATCCTGGAACCAGGCGCCCCCGAGGCAGCGATTGCCGACAGCGACGTGCTGGCCTGGGCCGAACCTGAGACCACGGGCTCCGTTGAAATCAGCTTCAGCTGTGATCCAGCCCCGGCAGTGCCGATGCCGGACGCCGTGCAGCCGCTGCGCCTGCGCGAACTGGTACGCCTGAGGGCCGGTGCGCGTACCCGTCGTTACCAGGTGGTGGCGGCGGCAGAACAGCAGCGCGGAGACGCTCTGAGCACCCTCAATCAGCTGCTGGCGTGGCTGAAACAGAATCCACAGGCCCTGCAGGGCGATCCGTTGAGCTTCACCATCGGCGTTTCCGCGCAGGCGCTGGAAGATGCCGAGCTGCCCGCGGCGCTGGCGCGCGCCCTGGCGGCGGCGCCCATTGACCCTGCAATGATAGGCTTTGAACTGCGAGAAATCGCCTGCCTGAGCCATCGGCGCGAGGCCGAAAAACTCCTGGCGCAGTGCGAGCAATCACGCTGCTTCGCCGTGATCGACGATTTCACCTTCAATACCGGGGTGCTGGATCTGCTGCGCTCCAGCGCCCTGCGCATGGTGAAGGTGGAGAGCCGACTGGCCGCCCTGGCCATGCGCGACAAGCTCGCGCAGGCCCGCGTCGTCGCCATCGCCCAGGCCGCCAAGGTCCTGGGTACCCATTGCGCCGCCAAGTATGTGGACTCGCAGTCCGGCCGGCGCTGGCTGTCCGCGGTGGGCTTCGACTCCACCCAGACCTCGACGACCCAACCCCTGCAACAGTTACTGGAGTCGCTGTTAGCCTGACCCTGTCCGGGTGTTGGCCGGCGCCACGCTGGTGGCGAATACGCCGGTGGTGATCGCCTCCAGATCACGATCCAGAAGCGTGGCGCGATTGCGCCCCGCGTGCTTGGCCGCATACAGGCCTCGATCAGCCAGCATGATGGCCCCCTGCGGGCTTCGTTCCAGGTTCGGCCGCACGAAGGCGGCTCCGGTACTCACGGTCACCATGGGCGACACGGCGGATTTGGGATGGCGGATCCCGAGCGCCTCGACTTTGCGCTGTACGCGCTCCGCCGCTACAGCCACGAATTCCCGGGTGACGTCGTAGAGGATGATGGCCAGCTCTTCGCCGCCGTAACGCGCCGACATGTCCAGCGGCCGTCGCGCCGTGGCGCTGACGACCTTGGCGATGCTCTGCAAGGCGGCATCGCCTGCCTGGTGACCGAGGCTGTCATTGAAGGCCTTGAAGAAATCGACGTCGATCAGCATCACGCCCAGCGCGCGTTTGTCACGGATCGCCAGTTGCCAAACCCGCCTGAGGTGCTCATCAAAGGCGCGCCGGTTCTTGAGCCCCGTCAGACCATCGCTCGCCGCCATCTCTACGACCCGCTGGTTCTCCAAGAACAGGGCGCGCACCGAGCGTTCCAGCCCCACCGCAACGACGCCGGCGACGAACATGGCGAAGGCGATATGGCCAACGACCGACACCAGCGCCAGGGCCGGCAGGGGCTGTTGCCACGCACACACGATCAGCAGACCCAGCACCGCGCCGTTGACCAGCAGTGACTGGCGAAACTGCAGCCCGGTCAGGACGCTGGCGCCAAAGGCGCACACGGCGATCGTCGTGAGATATCCGGGATGCGGTCCGAAGATCTGTCCGGCGAATATCGCATTGATGCAAAGATGCCCGACCAGCGCCAACGGCAGGGCCGCCCGGGCATAGACACGCAGGAAGTCTGCACGCCAGGACAGTATGCACAGCACGGCGCGGGCACTCACGGCCAGGGCGATCAGCCACAGGTTGAGCGGCGTCATCTGCAGCAGCGAAAGCGGCAGGGCGGAATGCGGGTAACCGGCGCGGGCCAGTGCCGTTTGGCCGATCAGGACCAGCACGGTGACGCACAGCGCCGCGGTGTGCCAGGCTCGGATGCCGGGCTTGAAGACGCGCAGGCTGAATTGGATGAGGTCGGTTTCGACCGGCTCTGGGAAGCGCCGTGGCAGGCCCAGCCACGAAGTGGCCGAACTCAGTGCGTTCTCGTCTCCAACCATGGGTTCAGTCGCGCGTCCAGGCAGTGTCCGCCGAAGCTAGCAGAGCCTGGGCGTTACCGATGTGATCGGCCGCATGCCACATGGGCCGGTGAGATAATTGAGACGCAGTTCGCAATCGGGTGGCGTAGGCTGTTTCTGTGAGGCAGCCCCTGTGTTTCCTTAACGCCAGGCTGCACGATAGGTGTCTGGATCAACGCGGATCTCTATAGAGTTCAGCCGATGGCCCCGCAATCGAACCCTGACGCGCCAACGCCCCCTCCGGAAGGTTCACCCGAGGACTCCGTGTCCCAGGATGACCTGATGGCGCTGGTTCCAGACATGGAATTGCTGGAGACCTCCGCCATTGATGCGCGTACCGCCCATTCGGCGATGGCCGCCGCGGCGGGCTCGGGCCGCAAACAGCTGCCCACCCCGAAGCTTACCGATCGCAATGCCACCACCACGGTGCGGATTGCAGCGCCAAAGACCGGTATCAGCGATGACCCCTATGCCGATCTGATGCCCGAACTGGACAGCCCCGAGGCGCCCACAACCGGGGTTCGCACCATCCCTGATGTGAACCTGCAGGTCCCTGTGGCGCCTGTCCCGGCGGTCCCCCGTCAGGCGGCTCCGCCCCCCAAGCCACCGGCACCCGCCCCGGCCCAGCCGGTCCAGCCGCCCCAGCCGCCCAGAACCCCTGTGGCGGCACCGGCCCCCATGGCATCCCGGCCGGCCGCCCCGCCGCCCAAGGCTCCCGCGCCAGCGCGTACCGCGGCTGCGGCAGCACCCAAAAAGATGCCCAGCCCTGAATCCGTGGCCGTGCCTCCGGTCATGGACCGGGAATTCATCGCCCGCAACCGCATCGTTGAACTGTATCTGTCGGGCAGCCTGCCGGTGCGCGGTGCGACGGTGTTTGAGCAGTTCTGCCGCGAGAATCCCCAGATCCTGGACGAAATCGGCCTGCCCGAGCGGGTCCATACGGCATTGCGTTTGCTGGATGCCAGTGGCAAGCCCGAACCCTGGCAGGAGAAGCCGAAGCAATTCTGGGAGCGGCCCTATCTACCCGCCGCCCTGTCGGGTCTGGTGCTGATACTGGGCATTGCGATTCTGGTGCTCAACCGCCAGCTGACCGATCAGACGCGCAAGGTGACCGCCCTGCACCAGCTGGTGATGGACCAGCCCATCGATGCCGCAACGGCAACCAGCACTGTCGACATCATGCCCACCCATGCCGGGCCAAATGCCGCGATCGCCACCATCATCGGCGGAGCCTCGGCGCAGATGGTCAATATCAAGATCAACATGACCCATTCGGACTTCAGGGCCTTCCGCGTGTCCATCGATCGTGCCACCGAGGGTCGGGTCCGGGTCGAAGTGCTCAACAATCTGATCAAGGATTCCAATGGCGAGCTGGGCTTTTCGTTGAACACCTCAGCGCTTGGCGCCGGCACCTACCCGCTGACCATAGAGGGCCTGGACTGGCGCGGTGATCCGCAGCCGGACTCCTGGGCCGCGCTCTCCATCAAGCATTGATGTAGCCGATGCACTGGACCGGGATCGACCTGCTCGGCTTCGCCGCGGGCGTCCTCACCACGATCGCCTTTCTGCCGCAGGTCTGGCATTCCTGGTCAACGCGCGACCTCAGCGGCATATCGCTGCGGATGTACAGCCTGTTCAGCCTGGGCACATTGCTGTGGCTGATCTACGGCATCTGTGTGGCCAGCTGGCCGATCGCCATGGCCAACGGTTTCACGTTGCTGCTCGCAAGCATTGTGCTGGCCCTGAAAATCACAGCTGGGCGCGGCTCGGCGGCTTAGGCTTCAGGCCCTGCCGGGCGCGTCCGGCGCGCGGCAATTGCCCACAGCGCCACTGCCACGGCGATATCGGCCCAAAGCGGTATCGGGCCGTCGGTATCAGTCACCTGAGCGGGAGGTCCATACAGGAACTGCGCGCCGGCAATGTCGTCCGGCTGCAGCCGGCGGTGAATCACGTTGTAGCTCGCGGTGGGCGTGTTGGTGCACTGAGTGCCGTCGTAGGTCACCCCGTTGATGACCACATAGCCGCACATGACGGCCGAGGGGTCCGAACTGTGCCCGAGTCCAAGCGCGTGTCCGATCTCATGCAGCATGAGATTCTCGACGTCGTTGTAGTACACGCCGTTGATCAGAGGTAACGGCGCGCCATCGGCGCCGGATGCAATCTGAAAATTATTGCCCAGCGAAAAGGCGATGTCGCCGGCCAGCGCGTCCGGAAAGTTGACCGCATCACGCGGCGGCCCATAGCCGATGCCGCCCACGTCCGAGCCGCCCGTGAAGGTATAAGCGCCGATCCGTATATCGATGGCGGTGGTGCCGGCAAACGGTGCGCCATCATCCGGCACCTGCACGAACTTCACATTGGCGACGCTCGCCCACGCCGCGAATGCATTGTTGACCGCGGCTTCAAAGGCCCCCGCACCATACTGTGCATCCATGGCGGCGCGGATGGTTCCAAGGGAGCTGGTGCTGCCCGGGGCGAAAGGCAGCGACGTCTCCGCGTCGCTGAATCCGGCGCCATCGGTGATGTAGCTCCAGGTGATCGTGGCGCCCGATGGTCCGCCTGGGGTGGAGGATACGGGACCGAAGGTCTGGAAGTACGACAGGCCCCACTTGTCCATGAACTCGAGGGTGTAGGCCCTGGCGGAGCCAGTGATCGCGAAGCACAGCACCAGCGCAGCCAGCAACGTCGATGCGCGGGGGATGAAGCTTCGCATGCTCCAGACCCTCGCAGACGAATATGACGGACAGATTGAAGTTCGGTGACGGACCGCCTCACTGGGACTGATATTCGGCTTCCGACTCATCCGACGCATAGGGGCTGATGGCTTCTGCTTTCAGGGTCGGCAGTGTCCTGATGCTGCGAATCAGCGGCACCCGCCAGGCCACCGCGGCCAGCAGCAACCCCGCCATGCCGGCGCATCCGAGCGGCACGCGAAGTCCGAAGCGCTGGCCGAGAAACCCACCGATCAATGCCCCGGGGCCGGCCGGAACCATGATCAGCCAGCGCATGGTCGTGGTCATGCGTCCAAGCATCTGCCCCGGCGTCACCGATTGCCGCATGGCCAGGAAGTTGACGAAGATGAACACCGCACCGACGCCGAACATGAACAGCATCAGCGCATAGGCGACGATCCCGATCGCGTTAAGCGGTGCCAATGCCAGCAACAGCCAACCGCCGCTTGAAACTGCGACGCCCAATATCAGCGTGGGACCCGGGCCGAGGCGGCGCGCCAGGCGATAACCAATGGAGCTGGCGGAGACGGTACCGACACCGAGGGCCACGTAACTCAGGCCCACCCCGCGCGCACTCAGGCCCAATAGTCGTGTGGCGAACAGGATCTGCACCACCATGGCCGTCTGATTACACAGCTCCCAGGCTCCGACGATGCTCGCCAGCATCAGAAGCAGCCCCTTGCCGCGCACAAATTGCAGGCCTTCGCGCATCGCCGGCCAGAAGGGGGCGCGCAGGCGGCCCGGCGGCTCCTTCACCGCAACACCGCGCAGGTTGGACGCCGAGATCACCAGCAGCGCCGCCGTCGCCAGCAGCGCGAGCGGCGCGCCGGTGAGCTTGATCAGTGCCCCGGCCGCGCCCGGTCCCGCCACTTCCGCCGTGGAGGCAGCGAGCGAATTTTTTGCGTGGGCTTCGACCAGCCGCTCGCGCGGAACGATCTGCGTCAACACAATCTGCGCGGCGCTGCCGGCAGTCGTGTTCACCGAACCGATCACGAAGGCGGCGATGTACAGCCACGGCATCGACAGCAGACCACCCCACCAGGCCAGTGGCACGCTGGCCACGGTGCAGGCGAGTGAAAACTCGCCCACCACATACACAGGGAGCTTGCGTCTGCGATCCAGCCATACCCCCACGGGCAATGAGAACAGCACGAAGGGCACGACTTCCATCGCGGTCAGTACGCCCATCTGTGCGGCACTGGCGTGCAGCAGCAACGCCGCCGTCAGCGGTATGGCGAGCAGGGTCACCTGCCCACCGAACGAGGAGATCAGGATCGAGGTCCACAATCGCCGATAGATCGGATCGCGCAGCAGGTCAGTCGGAGACAGAGAGAAGCGACGAAACAGAGTATTCATGAACAGGGTGGAGCAGGCCGCGGCATAGCGGACGCGCGGCGGTGATGGTTCAATCATTCTACCTGATTCGCTGGATCACCGTGTTTCAGGCAACAGCGCACGACGGCGCGGGGGCGTGATGACGCGAACACGTGGGTCGTGGTCTTTCGCAGGCGACCGACGGCGTCGCCTCAACTCTCCCGCGCTGGCAGCGAGGCGCGCACGGCGGCAAGTTCCGCACGCAGCTCGTGCACCTGGTGCTCCAGTGCGCTCACGCGCTCGGTGAGCGCGCCCGGTGCCTCCTTGAGGCCCGGTGCGGCGGCGTGTGCGTCCGTGCCCGGTTGACCCGGCACCGCATGCACTTCGCCGCTGAACAGATGCGCGTAGCGCGAATCGCGACGCCCCGGTTCTCGCGGCAGCTGCACGACGCGCGGGCCGGCAGGATCCTGTGCCAGATGCTCGAGGGCGGCCTCGACCTCCGTGACATCAGAGAACGGTGCCATGCGACTGGCCCGCGAGCGCAGTTCCCCAGGGGTCTGCGGTCCGCGCAGCAGCAACTCGCACAGGATCGCGCGCTCCTGTGGCGTGAACTGCAATGTGCTGAACTCAGTGTTGCAGAAACGCTGGTGATATTTCGGCACGCGACTGCCAAAGCCGGATTTTTCGATCACCAGATGCTTGCGACTGAGGCCGTCGATGAGCTCCTGCACAGACTGAACCGTCAGCTCCAGCACCGGGTCGCGATTGCTCTTCTGATTGCAGGCCAGCACCAGAGCATTGAGGGACAGCGGGTATTGTTCGGGCGTCGTGATCTGCTTCTCGATCAGACTGCCGATGACACGTGCCTCGAGGGGCGATAATTGCGGGATCATGCCGCATTATACGAGCTGGCCGGCGATCGCGGGCGCCGTAACGTCGATTTCAGGCAAGAGGGTGGTCGAGCCGCGATTGCCTTATGGGAGCGACACTGAAACCGGGGATTGGCAAGGCCACCGCGGGCAACTGGCTAGGATTCCCGCTCGAACGCTTGAATTTTCTGCAGTTGATCGGCCGCCCTGTTGAGACTGTAGCCCGAGAACGCCCGGGCGCTCCCGCGCAGCCAGATCGGCGATCCGGGACGTTCTACCCACTGTGCCCACAACGTGCACAGCTTGACGAACACCAACCCAAAGGCCGCCGTTGCCATCGTGCACTCAATCAAAACCCGGGCACCGAATAGCGCATACAGATCAATTCCAAACACTGCCCGACAGGCGACGATGGCGATGGGAACACCCCAGACGACGCAGCCTGTCACGAACAGGAGTCGCAGGGAGCGCAGCGTAAAGAGACGCAGGGCCTCCACTTGGCGCTGAATCGCGAGAACAGGTGCGCCGTAGTTAATGAGTTGTGCACGAACATAGCGCGCAAGCGCAAGCCCTGTGGTACCGAGCAGCCACAAATGCAGGGCAACGGCGGGTATGAGGAACCGCGGCTCGCCGAGATGCCTGTGGATGAACGACCCGGATCCGGACAGACACAACAGGCCGAGCAAGATTTCAAACAATGCGCCGAATCGAAACCATCGCAACCAGAGGCGGGGTCCGCTCAGCTGTGCCCGCAATTGTAGCCGCTGATTGATCCTCAAGATCTCGTCGATCTTGCGGTCCTGGGAAAGCCAGCGTTCTTTGAAGTCATCAAGTTCCACGTATGTTGTCCTTTAAGGAGATCTACAGATGACCGGCCACGCGAAAGTCATCGCGCAGCCGCTGCTTGAGGCGGCCGATCTTGGTCGCGATGTTTGTCGTGGAAATGCCAAGCACCACGCTGATGTCGTGATGGCTCAGCCCATCGAGATAGAGCACCAGGAGTGCCTGGTCCAACTCGTCCAACCTTTCAATGGACGTATACAGGAGAGCCAGATCGGAGTCCGTACCTGCGTCCACTGTCTCAAGGTCGGCGGCATTCTCGAGAATTTCTTCGCCGGCCGGGACCAGATGCTGCGTTTGTGTCGTTTCACGACGCCGCCAGGAGATTGCTACGTTCAGAGCAATCCGATACATCCACGTGGAGAACTTCAGGCGGGAATCGTAGCGCGGGTGCGCCTGCCAAAGGTTTAGGACGACCTCTTGTACCAGATCGGCCCTCTCCGCAGCGCAGCGCCCATACACCCGCGACACCTTGTAAAGGAGGCCGCGATGCGACGTCAGCAGCTCAAGGAACTGAACCTTCTGTTCCGGGCTAGCTTGCATACCCTATTATTCGCGGGCGATCGGGAAATATCACAGAAGCGCGCAGAATCGCTCTGCATACAAGGGGAGCGGCGCCGATGCGGTTTTCGGAGGTAGTCCAGGTCACAGGAGCAAGGCTGTCACGAGACTTACGTAAGAGGACCGTCCGAAGAGCAGCCCCTCGGAATAGCCCCCTTAGGGTCACCACCGGAAATTCGGAGTGCGGTTATGACCGTCACTGACCCCCAGTCGTCCGTCGCCAGCGGTGGGAATGCGTTACGCTCGTCAATTACCTCCCCTGCGAGCAGCTATGCCCGGTTTAGTGGCCCCGACGGCGCCGTCCGCCAGGTGGGGTGTTCGACTACTTTCGAACCCCATCATCCGGATGATTTTGGCGCTGCTCGCCATTGCAATTCCATTTGCAATTGTGGCGATCCCTTTCAATCTATACGTGTCAGACAGAATCCTGAAGAAGGCGGGCGCTCTGCTGCTCACCGCGGTCATTTTGGCGGCCTATCGGACCTACGTGAAGGTGGTTGAAGGGCGCCCGGTCACCGAACTCTCCCGAACGCATGCCAGCCGTGAGTTGGGCGCAGGTTTGCTCCTCGGGGCATTGCTGCTGTCACTAACGATCGGGGTAATGGCGGCCTTGGGCGCTTACCGAATAACCGGCACCAATGGATGGATGGCAATGATTGCGACGCTGCCGGCGTTCATCCTGGCAGCAGTTCTGGAAGAGGTCGTAATGCGGGCCGTAGTCTTCCGGATACTGGAGCAATGGCTCGGTAGTTGGACGGCGCTGGCGATTTCCGCGGCCGCGTTCGGAGTCCTGCACCTCTTCAATACCGGGACCACGCTATTAGATGCCGGGGCCATCATGCTGGAGGCGGGGGTCCTGCTGGCGGCGGCCTATATGGTGACCCGGCGCCTCTGGTTCTGTGTCGGGATCCACTTTGCCTGGAACTTCACACAGGGAGGCATTTTCTCGGCCGCCGTCTCCGGCGAGGCAACAAATGGCCTGCTGCAGGCGCAACTGGTCGGCCCTGCGTGGCTAACCGGTGGTGCTTTCGGCGCCGAAGCCTCGCTAACCGCAATGGTTGTGTGCCTTGCCGCAGGACTTTTGCTATTGCTTGCCGCCCGTCATCGGCGTCATATGATTCCTTCGTCGTGGTCAAGACGTGCGACCACGGCACCTGCTTTGTAGGAGATCACCGTATGGCCAGTGTTGCCGCGTATTATCGTGCGCGGGAGACCACAAGGGAGAATGAGATCGATGGTCTGCCGCTGGCCACCTTCAGTCGTCGAGCTGCCGGATTTGGCATCGATTTTGTCCTTATCGCGTTACTTAGAAAGCCGGTCGAGTTCCTGTGGGCGAGCTATGCTCATCAACAGTGGCAACGCCATACGCTGATCAATCCGGCACACGTTCTGGACGTGATGGTACTGGTCGTGTACTTTTGTCTGGCGCTCTACATAGGAAACGGGCAGACGATCGGGAAGCGCGTGATGCGGATACAAGCGATTTCGCTCACGCATGAGCGCATTACGTTTTGGCAGGCGCTGGAGCGGTCCTTGGGCTACGGGGCATCCTTTCTCGAGGGCGGTCTAGGATTTGCACAATTCTTCATACAGCGCAACCGGCAATGTGCGCACGATCGACTCGCAGAGACGATTGTGATCGATGCAAGCAAGTCCGCGGCGCGGCGAGACGACTTCGCCGAGCCGAACATTTCAATTGCCGACCGCAAAGATGGCATAGATCCGCCAGACCAGGGAGTCACAAACGGCGAAAATGGCGGGTGACGATGTGCGACCGCCAGAGCCCACTAAGGTCAAACCGATGGAGTTAGTGGGTTGCGCGCAACTGCTCTGCTTTGGCGTTAGGATTTGTTTCGCCGGCGTGCAGTGTCCTCGAGCGAATACGGCTCCCGGAACGGTCGACTACCGGCATTCCATTGAACAGGCTCAAGCCAGTGCTCGTGGCGATGCGCGGCCCGCTGTATCGCAAGTCTCAACAGGCGCTGTATCCGGGCCAAGAGAACCGGGATACGCCGATTGATGCCAGCGACCGCTGGCCCATGGTGGTCTGTGGAACGGTCAGGCAGGAATCGCGCCGATAATCGGATCATAAGGCGCAGCCCCCCACGAGCCGCCCGAGACCGTATCGGGTGAGCCGATATTTAGGCGCCTGAGTGGGCGTAACTTCTGTTCGCACGGCACCGGCAAGCTTGAGCAGATTCATAAACCGTTCCGCGTTGGGTCTACCAAGCTGTGCGGCGTGCGCGATCGTTTCAACGGGCAACGCGTGGCCAACATCGCGCGCTTTGGCCAGGACTCCGAGGATCCTGAATACAACTAGAGTTTCGCTTTCCGGCATGCCCAGCTCCGCAGTTGGCTACTGCGAGATAGCCTATTCCGCCAGGTGCAAGCGGGACGTTAGTATTTCTTGCGCTGCACGGGGCGATGCCATGGCCGCGCTCCTATGGCACCGGGGGCATAATGCGCCGCGACGTGCCACCGTGCGCGGGCGTAGGCCAGAGCGCCACTGGGCGCAGCTGACCTGGACCGGGGCGGATAACCGGGAGCATGTTAAGCACGGCAGCGGCCCGGGCCGCGCGGCATGACCGTTTTAATCGCCAGACAAGGATGCATTCACCATTGCTTTCGGCCCGGAGCGGGCATTGGCATGCCAGAAATAGTCGCCATGTACCGCCGTTCGGTCAGGCTCCATTGGGCACTATTTCCCATTGCTCCATTCGTACATTATGGTTTTCCAGCGGGGAGGTTTTTCCCCACAATGGTAGTGATAAGGCGGGTGAATTCTGGAGTCTGCGCCGCACTGCAAACTCTTGTTATGCTGACCCGATGCATTCGTTGAATAACGTTTGGGCGCCACTGCGCCCAGCCCTGATTGCAGCCTCTACGGCGCAAGCGTGATTTTCTGGTCCAAAGACGCCGAGCGGCGCGTGCGCGAATGCTATCGCGGCATTTTGGACTCTTGGGCAACGCCGCACACGGAGCATCGGCTCTCCACATCTCAAGGGGAAACCTTTGTGCTTTCTGCTGGAGATCCAGCGAAGCCGCCAGTCATGCTGCTTCCAGGCTCGATGGCCAGTTCCGCTATGTGGCTACGCACAATGGACGCGCTTGGATCAGGCCACCACGTGCTTGCCGTCGATATCATTGGTGATGCGGGATACAGCGCGCCATCCCGACCGTGGATAACCTCTGACGCTCACGCGCGATGGTTGGATGACGTGCTTGATCGTTTATCGCTCAAATCCGCCACCTTCGTGGGCGCATCATTCGGTGGGCTCCTTGCGCTCGACTACGCCGTCAGAAGGCATGCTCGCGTGGAGCGTCTCGCGCTGCTGGCGCCCGGTGGCCTCGTTCACGTTCGCTTCGGGGCCGTGGTTCGAGCAGCCCCGCTCATGCTGTTGGGACCTTGGGGGCATCGCAAGGCCCTGGACGTCGATATGGGATTCTCTCCCGACGATGAACGTGCCCCGGAGAACAATGATTTTCTCAAGCTCTTCAGTCTTGTTCGGTCCGGCTTCGTCGCTAGAATGCAAATGCTTCCACGACTCTCGGACACCGCGCTGAAGAGTCTGACTATGCCGATCCTTGCAGTACTTGGGGGTAAGGATACCCTTTTTGATTCCCAAGCTGCTCGGAAGCGTCTTGTCACGTGCGTGCCGCATGCGCAAATCATCTACCTTTCAGAAGAAGGCCACGCTCTCCATGACATGACACCAGAGATCAAGACGTTCTTGAATTTCCGCGCCTCCCAACTGACCCATGCAGCGCGCAGGGACGAATAAAGTCCCAAAACCGGACGTTCGTGGGCGACAGCAAAGGTGCAACACGAGACTTTGACCAGAACCTTTGCGAACTGGAGCCGGCAAGATATGTAACGGAGACGCGCTCCGTTGAGCCTTGCTGATTTGCGGTAGCTTTCGGCAAACTCTCCCGTCATTCAGGCCCGTCACGCCGCGCGGCGTTGACGACGATCCGAGTCGGCGGTAGAACGATGCCAGGCTGTCAGCCACGGAGACGACGCATGAGCGACGAGTCAGTGCCACAGAACTATTCCTTAGTGCCAAGGTTGCAGCAGGAGCTCAAGGTTCTGCTGGCCCGGCTGCGTGAGGAACTTGAGGACAAGACGGCAAATTCACCGAAAGCATGGAAGCTGCTTCGCGACGCAACCGTAATTGTGAGGCAATCCCAGTTGGCGCTTGCGCTGGCAACAAGTGAGATCGAACGCTTACGGGCAGAACTGGCGAGGCGTAAGCCGCCCGATGATGACGGTTTGCCGGAAATGGTTCCTGTCGAGCCGCCGAATCGGCCGCGCGGGGGATCGCCCGCATTTGCGACCAGGCTTGATGATGGGAATGAATCGGCCCGCGGTGTCGAAAATCTGGTGTCCACAGTAGCGGAACTCGATAAGGCCGCGCGTGAGACTGGTGGCCGAGGACTGAGACCAACTAACTCTTGAACGTGGACGGTCGGCATCTCCCACGTAGGCGATGCCGGTGTGCCAGCGCGCTGGCCGTAGGTCACAATCAAGTGCCGCGGTTGTGATCTTGGACCCCCGAAAGCCGACGGTCGGGGATGACCGGATCGGGTGCGGAGCCGACATTTCGGGGTGCGCCGGGCTGAGCGGCAGGTATTGGAAATCGTTTTCGTTGCTTACGGCCCGGAGCGGAAGTTCGCTCATGTGATCTGGCATCGCAATAGCCGTCATTCAGATGAGGCGCGGCATGCTCCATTTTGTGTCCCTTCATAGTACGCTCCCGCGGGACGCTTAGCGTTCGCCCTGCTATCGGACAAATCAGTTCAATCGCTAGACTTTAAAGATGCAAATCGCGAACACGTACGGGTTTCCCCTCCTACAAAGGATGTGTGACTCGACATGAATCCGCTCGCAAAGAAATTGACGCTCATCGTATATGTGGCGATTTTCGGCGCGATATTCGTCAATTACCTCATGGGATTGGGATGGTTCGGTCGGTACGATAAGCTCGTAATGTTGGGGCTCGCAGCATTCGCCATGCTCGTTGGCAACTGGCTAAAGTCCCGCGCTGAAAAGAAGGCTCAAATTGGCGAAGTGGTGGTGGAGGCATTGGACGCGAATGGTGCCGTGCGATCTGACCCTGGCGCACGCAGATTCATATGGCAAACGGTTTCGATTGTCGCGGGATTGACGATTTTCGTGGTCCTTGCGCTGGCCTATCGCGACAGGAGCCAAGGCGGCGCTGCTGTTTACGCCATAACCGCCGTCGTCATGATTATTATCGGCGCGGGCGTGTGTTGGCGCCGATTCGGAAACATCAGCGAGATCCAAGGCGATGATGGTGTGACGCTGACCTTGTGCCGGCGTGGAAAGGCGATACGCGTGCCTTGGAGGCACGTGGAATCGGCGGAAGTGAGTCGGCCCTTCTCATTTTGGCAGGTAGTGCTCAAATTCCGATGCCTTGACGGATCCGGAACACAAACGGTTCGGTTCCTGCCTATGGGATGGCGGAAGATGACACCGGCGATCGCGGGGAAGCTTCAATCCGCACTCGACGAGCGCCGGCTGGCGGAATCGGCAGATCGATTAGCCAATCAGGTGAATCGCTAGCTGAAATTGTCGCATTCGTCGCGTCCTTTGGAAGCAAATTCTCAGGGCTAGTTCCGCGAGTAGAGTTTTGAATCCCGCGTCTCGAAAGCTGTCGTTCGCGACCGGTCGGTACGGGTGCAAGAGTTGTCGCTAAATTGAGGCGCGCCAAGTCTGGTAATCCGGTTGGCCTGACGAAATAATTGTTACTTACTGGGGCAGGCGATCCGGCCGTCTTGCACAGCAATCATTTGCCACTTTCCGTTGCGCCGAATCCACGTATCGGTCCATACAAGGCAGCGCCGCTCCTGCTTTCCATCCGCAAGCGGAACCGTCTTCGACTCCTTTCCAAATACGACTGCACTCTGGGAACTGAAAAATCGAACGTCCGCTTCATCAAGCTTGCAATCGGTTGACCATTTCGTGTTCGGATCATACGTCGGTGACCCGGTCGGCTTACCGTAGTGGCCGCCGTTTGGCGACGTTCCTTTAAAGTCATCGGCAAACACATCGTTGGCAATCCCTTTGCCGCCACAGGCCATTTCTGCCCATGTACGCTCTTGCTCGATCATCCATTGCGAAGTGGCATTTTTGTTCACTGTACTACTTTCCCAAATTGTCGAGCAGGCACAAAGCGAGGATATCGCTAGCGGAAACACACACGAGGCAAAGGCTTTGTTCATACGTTCCTGCATGAGGACCAGGTTAAGTCGCAGCGTACCGGCAACGTTCTGAATGTAGTAGATTGTGGGGATCTGGTGCGCGGTTCTTGAACATTAGTAGTCGTACTTGAGCAACCGGGTCCACCATGGTGCGCCGAACAGCGGCCACTTGTAATCGTCCGCTTTGGGTGCACGACCGGCAATTCGACGGGCGCCCGCTGAACGGCGGCCCTTGGGACCCAATTTCGACGCTTTCGGCAGCAATAAGTCGTCATTGGCGAGCCCGGATTTCTCGTCACTCAGTTGCCGTTCGTGCCTCGTGCCTCGCGGCGGCTGAACTTCACCATGAGCCAGAATTCCGGGTTTGATGACACTCGAAGGCCTCTATGCGATATTGGTTTCATGAACAAGAATAAGAAAATTCGATTGTGGTACCTGGTCATGGTGCTCAGCGTCATGACAATGGTCGTAGCATTCGTTGCGGCGAGTCTGTGGGGCGAGAAACTCCAGTTCCGATATTTTATAGTCGGCCCCGCTATGCTTGCTGCGGCCTTATATGAGTTGCGTGCCCTAAGACGCAGGGTCTAATACGTACCGGGCTCGGATTTCGCTCGATTGGACTCGGAATCCCCGCGCGTGAGAGCGCCGACGACAAGGGTGAGCGCAACGAAGAATCCAGCCATGACCCAGCGGTGGTTGAACCAGAGCGTATCGATCCGCGCCCGTTGCGGATCCAAGCGAGAGTAGGCGATCGATACAGCATCGCCGGTCGAAAATCGGGTTATCGCCTGTTGGGACGAATTGACGACGTGGTGCGGGTGGCCGTCTTCATCGGTGAACTCAAATATCGGATAGACCTGTCTGGGGTGCGGGCGCTCGAACCCCACCACGGTGCCCTGGACGTAGACTGCATCGGGCGTCGAGCGGTGGTAGCTGCTGTCAAATAGCAGCCCCGCGAGCACAAAGATCAGTCCAGCTGCGATGGGAAGCGTTAATCGCATGTCCCATGATACCGCACGGGCGACTTTACCGTTCGCGGCAGGCTTCCGAAGAGCTGTCGTGGGAATATTCGGATTCCCTGGCACTCGGCCGGGTTGCGCGCTACTTCGCCGCCGCACCGCATGGGATGCCGGGCCGCGTCCGGGCATCCAATTCGTTGATTTCGGCGCGGACTCTTTTGAGGTTGGCGTACGTGTCAATCGCCATAATGACATTGCTGTTCGCATCCACTGCAACGTACGCGTAGGGAGCGAACCGTGGCCTGAGGAAGGATACAAGACTTGGAGCACAGGCATTCTTGAGCACGAGGGACATGTCTGCAAACTGATCCGGCGGAAGTTCCTTGCCGGGCGCCATTAATGGCAGCGGGAGCCATCTTGCTTCGGTGATTGGCACCACATTGACGTAGTCGTTGATGTCCACCGCCGTGAGTCCGTTGATACGCAGGATGGTGAGAAAATCCGAATAGTCCACCTGATCGAGCTTCTGACCATAAAGTATGACGCTCGAGCTTGCCCTGGAATCGACGACAACGCGGCGATGAATATTCGCTGCGACCTGTTCGACAAGTTTCTGCAACGGCACCCCCTCAGCGCGGGACTGTGGGGGTGAGTTCGGCGCCTGGTTGGCGTCGGGCATGCGGGGCTTTGAGTCCGTGGGCGGTACGGCTGGTGAGCTCGCCGTTTGCGACAGGGCTTGCGGGCGCGGGGCAATTGACGGCTGCGTGAGCGCCGCTGAGGCAAAGCCAGCGAGGGCCACGCAGGCAAGTAGCGTGGCACCATTCGGGGTGGGTCTGAGGCACGAAATCATGATGAGTCGCTCCTTAAGATCCGAATGACGATCGGCGATTCCCAGGCCATACGTCGCGACCGGCTCGGCGGCGTTTGCATCCGACAGATGGATGAGCATGTTTCCATAGTCCGTGCGCTCATTTGCGGACAGGTGACGCAGCACTCGCGCATCGCAGGCATGTTCCATGTCCCGGCGCATGCACCGCATCGCCAGCCACACGGCAGGGTTGAACCAGTGCAGCATCTGAGTGGCGGCACCAAGCCAATTCACGAAAACATCGTGCTCCTTGACGTGCGCCAGCTCATGAAGGATGACGTGGCGCAGGGCAGTGCTGCCGATGCGGTGCTGCAGGCCCAAGGGAAGTAGAAGCGTGGGACGCCACCAGCCAAATATCGCTGGAGAATCGATCATGGCGGATTCCAGAGCGAGTACCTTGCGTCGCAACCGAAGTTCGCCGCGGCAGCTCTCGATCGCATCGGCAATGGCTACGTCTGCCGGATGCGCGCCGCGGCGGATGCGTCGATACTTAAGGAGATGGCCTAAATACACGAGCGCTAGGGAGGCGGCGCCGCACATCCATAGCACTGCAATCCAGCCAAGCGCAGCAGAATACGTTGTACGAGGCTGGAGGTAGGCCGGCTGGGTCGGTGGTTGCTCCGCTCTACCTCTCCCTGCTTCCTCGCGCGCTGTGGTCGTTACGTTGTCAGTTGGACCCGTTGCGCCGGTTGCGGCGTGCGGTTTCGACTCGCCCCGAGTCGGTGCCGCTCGCGGGGACAAGGCTCTGGAGACGGCAAGGTTGGCGAAGCCTCCAATCTGTACTGAGGGACCGATGGGACACAGAAGACAGAGAAAAACAGGGAACCAGAGCGCATAGCGCCAGCGCGCGGCGCTGGCTACCTTCAGGAAATTGCGGAGGATGAAGACCAAGCCGATGAGCGCGGTCCCCTTGAGGGAGGATGCAACCACCCAAATCAGGGCAGCGGCGAGCGGCATCAATAATTCATCCACGGTCGATGCTCCCGGTGTCTACTTGGTTTTGAGCAACTTCAGCAGCTCGCGTTTTTCATCCTGAGTCAAGGATCGCCGTTTGACCAGGTGCGCGACCATGGGCGTTAGCGCGCCATCGAACACTCTATCTACGAAACTTTCGGTGGCCTGTCGTGAACAATGCTCTTGCGACACCGTCGGGAAATAATGGAACACGCCATTGACCAGCGTACTGGACACGACTTTCTTCCTGGCCAGCCGGTTCACCATCGTTCGCACCGTTTTCGGGTGCCACTTCCGGACCGTCATCAAAGTCGCGGACAGCTCGTTAACGCTCATTGGCGAGCGTTTCCACAGCGCCTTCATCACTTCCCATTCGGCTTCCGAAATCGGCGGGTTATCCATCGTGGCCTCGGTCGGAGGGATCTTACATGCGTAAGGCGGGGATGAGCTTACAGCTGTAAGCCCGTCGGCGCAACTAGTGGCGCGAGTGGTTATTTGGACTCACTGGAACAGCGCGTTGCTGTGCAAGCCCTGCCGCGAGGACGCCTGAGTGCCGGGACCAACGCTATTGGTTCGAGGCCGGCAGTTCCGTGAGATATTTTTCCACGAGCGGTCCCCAAATCGCCGATCCGCCCTTCCCGAAAAACAGTTGATGCCCTTCGCCATCGAACCGGCCCGGTTGGTGGAATTCCGCCAGTCCGCCGGCGCCGGTAAATGACGTGTACAGGGCTTGGGCGATCCTCGGATTGAAGAACGTATCGTTGAGCGCATAAACCCAAAGCATCGGCGTTGTCGCCGTAGCACCGTAATGAGTGGCGGCCTCAGCCAGCCTCTCCGGTTGACAGTTCTCGTTCGGATGATCGTGCAGGTGCCCGCCGCGTCCGCCCGCCATCACGATGAAGGCGGAGACCTTAGGATGCGGGGCGCTGTCATAGGCGATGGTTCCCCAGCCCCCCGCCGACTGGCCGACCACCACAACATCATCCGGCCTTACGAAGGGCAGCGTAGTGAGGGCCTGAACCGCGGCATCGATGTCGCGCGCCGTCTGTAGTCCCGCATGAAAGTAATCGGCGTGATCGCAGCCACCATAGGTCTCCGCCCACTCACCTCCCGTGGCGCCATAGCCGCGCCGCAGAGGAAAAGCGACGACGTAGCCGCGTGTCAGGAACCACTGTGCCGCTTCCTCATCGCAACGTCCGGGCTGCATCCTGGGCCGGGCGGCCGGATCCGGAGGAGACCCGTGGTTGATGACGACCAGTCGTGCCGGCATGTCAGTGCCAGGACGACACAGGCGCACCAGTATCCGGCTGCCATTGTCCATTCGGACCGCGAAACTCTGTTCCCTTCTTTCGCTGACCGGGGCACCGGCAGGCGCTGCCGGGGTGTCCGCCGCGATCGAGGCCCGGGAGGCGAGGACGCACAACGCGAGACCAGCCGCATTGGTGATGAAGGATGCGACATTGGGAGAGTGGTTCATGGGTACCTCCCTGCTATATGCTACGCCATGTAGCATTACAGGAAAAGGCATGGGTAGCCCGCCTTGCCCAGGGCGCGCCGGCACAGTGTTCAGTCACCCCGCAGCGTCAGAATCGGCGGCTGGGAGATGACGCTACGCGTCGCCAGCCATCCGCTCAGGCATACCAGCAGCGCACCGCCGCCGATGCCCACCAGCGGCAACCAGGGGTCAAAGGCATAGGGCACCTGCAGCACCTGGGTTGCCACGAAGTCCCCGGCCAGCGCGGCCCCGGCAACGGCGAGAGACCCGGCCAGCAGGCCGAGTGCGACGAACTCTGCCATCACCCCTTGCCATACCGTCGCGCCACGGGCGCCCAGAGTGCGCAACATGGCGCTTTCAAAGCGTCGCTCCTCGCGACTGGACTGGACCGCCGCCAGCAATACCACCAGCCCCGCAAACAAAGTGAAGGCGAAAACGCTTTGCACCGCCAGCACCGCCTTGTCGATGATGCCGCGCACCTGTGCGAGCAGATCATCGACATTGAAGATCGAAACGCTGGGGAAACGTCGCGCCAACTGCGCCATGACATGCGGGTCGCTGGGATGAAAATAGGCACTGGTGAGATAGGTTCCGGCCACCGCATCCAGAACACCCGGTGAGAACACCACGAAGAAATTCGGCTGGAAGCTGTCCCATTTCACCTTGCGAACGCTCGCGACCGTCGCCTCGAAGGGCTCACCCCCGATATCGAAGCTGACCTTGTCCCCCACGCCCACGCCCAGGGATTCCTGAAACTCCGTGGCCAGTGAGACCTCGGGTGCGCCGTGATAATCCGGCGGCCACCAGTTGCCCGCCACGATCTGGTTGTCATCCCCCAGGGTGCTGGCCCAGGTGACGTTCTGTTCACGGCCGGAAAAGCCGCGGCCATCACGACCGGCGAAGCGCATGGACTGAACGTCCCGGCCATTGATGCCCGTCAGCCGCCCGCGCAGCATGGGCAGCATCCGCGACAGGCGCGCACCGCGCTGCTCGATGAACTGCCTGAAAGCGTTGTTGTCCGCTGGCGGAATGTTCACGAAGAAATAGTTGGGGGCATCCGCCGGAAGACTGCGCCGCCAGTCGCCTTCCAGATCATCGCGCACCACGCCCAGCACCAGCAGTACCATCAAGCCGGCGCCGAAGGCGGCGATCTGCACCATGCTGTCGGCGCGGCGCCGGTTGAGATTGGCGATGCCGTAACGCCAGGCCACGCCAACCCGGCCGCGCAGCCGGCCACACAGTGTCACCAGCACCAAGCCCATGGCCGCCAGCACCGCCAGGAACAGCCCAAGGCCGATCAGGAACTGGATCGCCAGCCGCACATCGCGCACCGCCCACCAGACCAGGCCCACGACCACCACCACCGCCGGACCGAAGGCCAGAATCACCACGGGCGGTGGCGGTCCGACATCCCGGCGCAGCACCCGCAGTGGTGGTACCCGTGCCAGCTGCAGCAGCGGCGGCAGGGCGAATCCGGCCAGTACCGCGAGCGCCGCGCTCACCCCCATGCCCAGCGGCGCAAAGTTGGCCGGCGGCAGTACCGCCGTCCCGAGCAGTCCGCGTACGGCGCGCAACAGCCATTCCTGGGCCACGAAACCAATCATCGACCCCAGGGCGGAGGCCAGCAGCGCAACGATCACCAGCTGCAGCAGGCTGACACAAAGGGTGAAGGCCCGGCTCGCCCCCAGCGTCTTCAGCAGCGCGACCGCATCCAGGTGACGCCGAACGTATTGCCGCGCCGACATCGCTACCGCGATCGAGCACAGCAGCACGCTGACCAGGCTGGCGAGGGTCAAGAAGCGACCGGCACGATCCACGGCACTCTCGAGCTGGGGACTTGCGTCGCTGACATCGCGTAGGCGATCCGCGGGCCGCAGCTGATCCTGCAGCCAGGGACGAAAGGACCTGATGACGGCCGGGTCGGCGGCAAAAAGTCCCGAATAGCTGACGCGGCTGCCCGGCTGTATGAGCTGGGTTGCCGGCAGATCCTTGAGATTCATGATCAGGCTTGGCGCGAGATCCGACAAGTTGGCGCCCTGATCGGGCCGGGCGATCAGGATCCGGGTCACCGTCAGGGTCGCCGCACCGATGGCCAGCTTGGTGCCCATGCCGCCGCCCAGTGTGGCGATGAGCTTGGAACTGGGCCAAACCTCCCCGGCCGCCGGGATGTTGCGGGTCGCAGTGCCGTCCGCGAAGGGCTGATCGGCCACCAGCAGCGTGCCGCGCAGCGGATAGCCTTCGGATACCGCCTCGACATTGGCAAGCTGGCTGTCGTCCCCACGAAACACCACGCTCAGCAGTGTCTGGATACGCGCCGAATGCACGCCGCGCTGCGCGGCGGTGCTGAACCAGCCATCCGGCAGAGGCTGGGTGGAGGAGATGCGAACGTCGGCCGCCAGCACCTGGGTCGCCTGCTCGCGAACGGCGGTGTCGATGCGGCCCACCAGGAAACCCACGCCCGTGAGGGCTGCCACCGCCGTGGTCAGCGCCAGCAGCAGCACGCCCAGTTCCCCCGAGCGCCATTCGCGCAATAGCGTGCGCAATGCCAGGCGCAGCGCGTGCATCAGCTCGTCACCAGGCGGCCGGCGTGCATGTGCAGGATACGATCGCAGCGCTGGGCAAGCTCCTGCTCATGCGTGACCAGTACCAGGGTGGTGCGCGCGGTACGGTTCATCTCGAACATCAGTTCGATGATGCGCTGCCCGGTGTTGGCATCCAGATTGCCGGTGGGTTCATCGGCGAACAGCACCGCGGGAGCGATCACAAATGCGCGCGCCAGGGCCACCCGTTGCTGTTCGCCACCGGAGAGCTGCCGGGGGTAATGGTCCACCCGCGGTGTAAGTCCGACCCGCTCCAGGGCCTCGCGCGCCAGGCCCTGAGCATTGCCCCGCTGCGCCAATTCCAGCGGCAGGAGCACGTTTTCCAGGGCCGTGAGCGCCGGAATCAGGTGGAAGGACTGGAACACGAAGCCGACCCGCTGCGCTCGCAAGCGGGCCCGCCCGTCCTCGCTGAGGGTCGTGAGGTCCTGGCCATCCAGCCACAGGTGTCCGGCGGTGGGCAGATCCAGCCCTGCCAGCATGGCCAGCAGAGTCGACTTTCCGGCGCCGGAAGCACCGGTAATCGCGACCGTCTCACCTTTGGCGATGTCGAAGGAGACATCGTGCACAATGGCGAGCGGCCCTTCCGGGCTGCTAACCTGCTTGGTGAGGTTTACGACCTTGAGAACGCTTTCGGCATTGGGGCGCTGCGGGGCAATCGCACTGACACTGCTGCTCATCGGGCTCCAGGGCGCGTCTGCCGCGCAAAATCCCATCATCCTAAGTTTCGGTGACAGCCTCAGTGCAGCCTACGGACTGCAACCCGAGCAGGGCTGGGTCGCGCTGCTGCAACAAAGGCTCCACAACCAAGGGTACGAGTACCAAATCATCAACGCCAGCGTCAGCGGCGAGACCAGCAGTGGCGGCCTGGAAAGACTGCCCCACCTGCTCGCCGCGCACCACCCCGCAGTCGTGCTGCTGGAGTTGGGCGCCAATGATGGCCTGCGTGGCTTGCCTCTGCAGACGGTTCACGACAACCTTGCGCATATGATTTCCCTGTCAAAGGCCGCGGGCGCCAGGGTCCTGCTGCTGGGCATCCGCTTGCCACCCAACTATGGCCCCCGGTACGGCAATGGCTTCGCCGAGCTGTACTCGGAACTGGGCGGGCAGCAACAGGTGCCCTGGGTACCGTTTCTTCTGGAAGGGGTGGCCCTGGATCCGGCGCTGATGCAGGCCGATGGCCTGCATCCGGTGGCCGCCGGTGAGCCGCATGTGCTCGACACCGTATGGCCCTATCTGGTCCCGCTGCTGAGGCATTGAACATGGAACGGATCTGGCTCAAGTCCTATCTGCCCGGCATGGCCACGGATATCGATCCGGATACGCTGCGCTCGCTGAAGCACATGGCAGAGTTGAGTTTCCAGAAGTTCCCGGAGCGGGCCGCCTTTATTCAGATGGGACGATCGCTGACCTACGGTCAGCTCGAACGCCAATCGAGGGATTTCGCGGCCTGGCTGCAGACCGCGGCGGGTCTGAAGCGCGGCGATCGTATCGCCATTATGTTGCCCAATGTCCTGCAATACCCGATCGCGATGTTCGGGGCACTGCGCGCCGGACTGACGGTGGTCAATACCAACCCCCTGTACACCGCCCCGGAACTCGAACATCAGCTCAAGGATGCCGGTTGCGCAGCCATCGTGGTGCTGGAGAATTTCGCACATGTTCTGGAGGCGGTGCTGCCGCGCACCGGGGTGCGACATGTCATCACCACCAGCGTCGGGGAGCGGCTTGGATTTCCAAAATCGGCAATCGTCGATCTGGTCGTGCGCCGGGTACGCAAGCAGGTGCCACCCTGGCACCTGCCAGGGGCATTGAGCTTTGGCGCAGTGCTGGCAGCGGGACGCGATCTGGTGCTGAAGGACATCGATCTGACGCACGAGGACGTTGCATTTCTGCAATACACGGGCGGCACGACGGGAGTTGCCAAGGGCGCGGTACTCACGCATGGCAACATCTGCGCCAATCTTCTGCAGGCCTCGGCCTGGGTCGAACCGTTCCTGCCCGGTACCGCCGATGTTCCTCAGTACCTGATCACGCCCATACCGCTGTATCACATCTTCGCCCTGACGGCGAACTGCATGCTGTTCATGCGCCTTGGATGGACCAATGTCCTGATCACGAATCCACGTGATTTTCCCGGCTTTGTCGCCGAGCTGCGCAAATATCCATTCGCCTTCCTGAGCGGCGTCAATACCTTGTTCAATGCGCTGTTGCATACCTCGAGCTTCAGGAGCGTGGATTTCAGTCATCTGAAAATCACGCTGGGCGGAGGCATGGCGGTGCAGGAAACCGTGGCACGCCGCTGGAAGGAAGCAACGGGCAATCCATTGACCCAGGCATGGGGCCTGACCGAGACCTCGCCCGGCGCCTGCATCAATCTGCCGGGTGTGGATTTCAATGGCTCCATCGGGCTGCCGATTGCTTCCACAGAGATTTCGATTCGGGATGAGGCCGGAGCGGAGGTCAGTCTGGGTACCGCCGGCGAACTGTGCGTGCGCGGGCCGCAGGTGATGCGTGGCTATTGGAATCGTCCGGATGAAACCGCGATGGTGATGCTACCGGAGGGTTGGCTGCGCACCGGCGACATCGGCCATATGGATGAGCGCGGATACGTCTTCATCGAGGATCGTAAGAAGGACATGATCCTGGTCTCCGGTTTCAACGTCTATCCCAACGAAGTCGAAGCCGTCGTGGCAGCCATCCCCGGCGTGGTTGAGGCCGCGGCGGTGGCACAGGCCGATGAACACTCCGGGGAAGTCGTGGCAGTGTTCGTGGTGTCCAAGGATCCGGCGCTGACGGAACGCGCCATCATCGATGCGTGTCGTGCATCTCTCACCGGTTACAAACTCCCGCGGCATGTGTATTTCCGTACAGAGTTACCCAAGTCCAATGTGGGCAAGATACTCAGGCGGGTTCTGCGCGATTCGCTGGTGAAGCAGGGATCAGAACCGGTGTCATCTGCGAGCCGGAAATGAGCCATGAGGCGCTCACCCTGACCCAAAGGTGAGAGTACCGATATCTGCCGGAGAACCTTTTTTCGCCCAGGTTTCCGGCCAGTTCCATGGTCCCGAACTCCCACGCCGTGTCCCGGTGCACCTTGACCGCGATGTCGCTCACGGTCAGCGTCTCCAGGTTGACGCGGTTACTGCCATGGCGGGCAACGAGCATCGTTTTGTCGATGAGATCCCCGGACGGATCTATTCCGACATAGTCTGAGCTGGGATAGTTCGACACGGTGTCCGCATCCGTGCGTTATTCGGCTTCTGCAACTATGCGGCTGAGGCGAATAATCTCTTCTTCGATGCTTCCCACATCGGCCACCCGGCAAAGCTGAAGATACTAACGCGCAGCGGCGCCTTTCAAAGAGTTTTCATACCACTGTCGGCTCGCTGCGACTATTTGCTATCTCGAAACTATGAGGTAGCGTTTCCCTCCTATCTATAAAGGGGAATATCCATGTCTGCGCGAACGCTCGACCTTCGCCGCACTCTTCTATCGCTGATGGCAAGCGCCGGTCTGCTGCTGCTGGTCGCATGCGGCAACTCTACAAGCATGAGCTCGACCGGCACCACCAGCGCAACAACTGGGTCGGGATCCGGTACCCCAGGTACTCAGTCGTGCGGCGCTTCATGCGGCACGATGCTGGCGACCATGACCGATGCGCCGGGAGACTTCCTGAGCTACGTGGTATCCGTGGACTCGCTGCAGCTGCAGAAGGCCGACGGCGCCACAGTCGAGACCGTACCGGTGCCAACGACGGTTGATTTTGCGCAGCTCGTCAATCTGACGGAGCTGATCAACGCAGGACAGATTCCGGCTGGAAACTATACCGGCGCGGTGATGACCCTGGACTACTCCAGCGCACAGATTACGGCCCAGGACTCCTCCGGAAATCCTGTGCAACTCACGCCCGTCGACGGCAGCGGCAATACCATCACCGGAACCGTGCAGGTCTCAGTCACACTTGATAGTGCCCATCCGCTGATCATTACGGCGGGCAATACTTCGCGAATTGCCTTTGATTTCAACATTGCAGCCTCCGACCTGGTGAACCTCACGTCGGATACCGTGACGGTAAGCCCCACGCTCACCGCCACCATTGCACCCTCAGACAACAAGCAGCTGCGGGTGCGCGGCACCTTCGCCAGTGCGGGCTCCAGTGACTTCGTCGTAAACGTGGAGCCTTTCTGGTCGCAGACCTCGACCGGCCAGTTCACGGTGAACGTAAGCTCCACCACGACCTATCAGATCAATGGTACGTCCTACACTGGCGCGGCCGGTCTCACTGCCATTGCAGCGCTTTCCACGGGTACGACCATCGCCTCCTTCGGGACGCTGGACACCAGCACCTCACCGGCAACCTTTACGGCGGCGAACGTGATTGCCGGCAGCAGCCTGCAGAGCCCGACTCTATACCAGCTGTCCGGCACCGTTGTCGCCCGAAGCGGCAATACCGTGACCTTGAGTGCAGCAACCTGGTGTAAGCCCTTCGGGATCTACGGCGGGTTCTCGCGCCAGAGCATTCCAGTGACCGTGGCCTCTGGAACCGTGGTCACTGAGCAGGGTGGATCGGGTTCATACACCATAGCCGACATCTCCGTCGGCCAGCATGTGGACGTCTTCGGTTCGGTCACTCAAAGTGCCGGCATGGGCATCGCGAGTGTTGATGCGAGTGCCGGTCAGGTGCGTTTGGATTACACCCCGGCTTGGGGCTTGATCACCAGCCTGACGGCACCGAGTGGATCAACAGCGGGGAGTGCCGTGGTTGACCTGATGGCACTTGATGGATTGAGCGCCGGCTCGTTCACGTTCGCCGGAACCGGGATGTCCTCAGCCAATGATGCGAATGCACAGTCCTATGTCGTCAATACCGGTACGTTGAGTCAGACCGGAATGGCGGCAAACGCGCCAATTCAGGTGCTGGGCTTTGTGACACCGTTCGGGACCGCGCCGCCGGACTTCATGGCGACGTCGTTGGTGAACTACGGAAGTGTCACGGACTACCTGAATGTCTCCTGGGGTTGGTCGGGCTCGACCACCGCGCTCACCGGTCTTACCGCATCAAGCACGTCACTGACGTTGAGCTTGACCAATGTGGGCTGGGAGCATGCGGTGCGCATCGGGCCGGAGAGCATCGACCTGACCAAGTTGTCGACATCGCCGACCATCGTACCAAGTACGACGGGGACCTTGAATTTCACCATTGGCCACGCGCGCACTTTCAAAGTGGAGAACTTCAGTTCCTTCGCCAGCTTTGTCACGCAACTGTCCTCGGACCTCACGGGTACCGTGGGCGTGATACAGATAAGCGTGGCGGGTAGCTACGACAGCATCACCAACACGTTTACGGCAACCGGGTTGGCGATCCTTCTGACCCAATAGGGACTGCCATAGGCGCGGCCCGCGCTCTGAGTGCTCAGGGCGCGGGCCGGAATTGATCAGGAAATGCTGTGGTGCCGCCTCAACGCGCAGCCGCAGCTATGACCACCGAGGCGATTACGCCTGTGGCTACCGCTGCAAGAACGTAGTTACCGTCCACCTCACGCCATTCATAGCCCGCCGGGGGCGCGCGCAGGTGCCGGTCGTGGTAGTCGACCACTTCCCCACGCTTCCAATCCTCGTCGCGCATCTTCGCGCCCTTCTTCCATTCCTCATGCTTGACGTATTGATGGTTGTCGTGATCGTCGGCGAATGCCGCCGTGTTGGCGGTAACGACCGCCGCTGCAAGGACAAGTGCAGCGATAAGAGGTGTTTTCATGGGGACTCCTAAAATATCACTGATGGATTACCTGGTTGAATCGGCGGTTGCGGCCATGGCCAAGCAGTAGTCCGCTCCAGGAATGGCTACGTTTCCATGCCTTCGCCGCATGTCACGTGCTCGCCACAGTATCGCCATCAGTTGGCGGCCGCTGTCGGGCGACGGACGGATCGCGCTAGGGGATATTGACGCTGATGCGACAGACGAATCCGACGCTTCGGCAATAATGGTGGCCTGAAATCGCCGCTCTGGCTCAGAGCTTTATGGCGTCCACTTTTGCAAGTGCCGCAGCAAGAGCCTTCTTTGCGACGTCGGGGCCAAATGCGATGCCCTCGATGGCAATGACTTCAATATCGGTGACTCCGATGAATCCGAGGGCCGCCTTCAAATAGGGGTCCTGGAAATTCAGTGCCTGCATGGGCCCTTGGGTATAGACGCCGCCTCGCGCGAGTACGAGGTAGGCCTTCTTGCCGGTAACCAATCCCTGCGGACCCTGCTCCCCATAGCGAAATGTGACACCCGGCCGCACTACGTAGTCTACGTACGCTTTGAGGCTCGATGGAATTCCGAAATTGATCATTCCGGCCGCGATTATCACGGTGTCGGCGGCGAACAGTTCCGCCAGCAATTTGTCTGACAGTACCAGAGCGGCTTTTTGCGAGACAGTCAAATGATCCGCCGGAGTATTGCGGGCGACCGCGAAACTATCGTCAATATGCGGCAGTGGCTGGTGTGTGAGATCGCGCACCACAAGAGCTGACCCGGGTCGACTGGAGAGTTTATCGGCAAGCTTCCGCGCCACCTGAGTCGAGTAGGAGTCTTGGCGCGGGCTCGAAATGATTAGCAGAATCTGGGTCATGTCGTTTCCTTTTGAGGGCAGCTGATCACCCGGCCCTCATTCCACTATCCACCGCACGGTCAACGGCCATGATCTAGGACCTCTTCAGACGAAAGAAACAATGCCACATTCGCCGCGTATTCTGGTCGGCAAGGCGCTGCAGAGGCGGCTTGGCTAGCATCTAACTGAAGTTAATAACAGTCCACTGCGGGTCTGAGCCGATTGACGCGCAGCGCAAAACAGCGCCCGGGGTTCCACCCGCACGCTGAACAAAACAACTATCACCGCTGGGTGTTACCGCAGCGGTTCGGTCTAACCTTTAGCCGCCAGCGACGCCAGTGATGTTGTGACCACCCGCTACACCAATGATGTTGCTGCCGCCAGCAACTCCTGTGATGTTGCCACCACCCGCCACTCCGGTAATGTTGCTGCCGCCGGCAACGCCCGTGATGTTGCCACCACCCGCCACTCCGGTAATGTTGCTGCCGCCAGCAACGCCAGTGATGTTGCCACCACCCGCCACTCCGGTAATGTTGCTGCCGCCGGCAACGCCAGTGATATTGCGACCAGCCGCCACACCGGTAATGTTGCTGCCGCCAGCAACGCCAGTGATATTGCGACCAGCAGCAACGCCGGTGATGTTGCTGCCACCAGCAACACCAGTGATGTTTCGGCTCATCGCAATCGAGATATTGCTACTGTACGTCCCTTCGATTGGCTGGGTCAGGATCGCGGAAGTCGTTGCCGTAGCGATTTGCGTCGCTCCAACGTTGACGACCGTATCAACTTTCGCATCCAAGTTCTTCGCCTGTGCAATCCCGGCGGTTGCAACAAGCGCCAGTGACGCCATTCCAAGCATCTTCTTCATTTCTTTAGCCCCATCCTTCCCAAATATCAATTCACCAGTCCACCAACAATCGGTGGACGGTCTCCCTCGACTTCAAGGCCAGCTGCAACACAACCAGCCTTGCAACTCAAATCAATGTTCGCATGGATCGATAGACCCCTCGTCATTCGCAGGAGCGGTGCCATCACCAAGTTCCTCGAAGAAAAAAACGCCGACACCGTAGCGGTGGTCCGACGGCTCATTTGGCTCGTAAGCAACCTTTGACAGCCAACTGTCGAGCTCCGTTAGATATGAATCGGTTGCGGTCACCGCTCGCGTATGAAATGTCTTACGCATCCGTTGAGACAAAGGCGCATCGGAGGTCAGGAGACGGTCGAAATACCTTTCGCCCGGTTCTTCCATCGCAAAGTTGTGCGCAACGGTTTCCGACGCCCGCTGGAGAAACCGACCGTATTGCTTTAGAAGATTCGTCTTCCCACTGCGCATATTCGCCATTGCTGCACGTGCCTTGCACCGTACGAGCGTCCCGCCGACGACTTCTGCAACGCCGTGCGCGATTAGCTCATCGAGCGTGACCTTCTCGGGAAACTCGGCGCATGCGACCTCGACTAGCCCCGGAAAGGAACGGCGAGAACTGTCATCCTGTGGCTCCAAATCCAGGTCAATTGGAACGCCATAGGCTCCAGAAAATCTTGGATTGGTATGCCAAACCGTCAGCACGATCCCGATCCTCTGCAACTGGTCGGCTGATACACCGCGGGACGCATCGGCGGATGGCTTGCCTCTCCGAATGTGCGCCACTTCACCGCGTGTCATACCAGCAACAATTGCAAGACGAGCATCGGAAATTTCGTGTCCTCGCTCGCTCGTCAAACGCTGTTCCATTTCATGTACATAGACGGCACGTGCCGCGCGCGCCACGTCGTTTGACGTCATTCCGTAGCCAATGGCGATAGGCATGAGCGGCGCGAGTGCACTCTCAAGTAAACGCTCGAACGCGCGTCGTTCCTGTGGGTCGGCCTGCACTGCAGCTGACTGATTCAAGATCCGGCTCCGCTCAAATGCCGAAGCAAAAGTGTTGAGATGGATGGCGACGCCACAGCCCAGCGCGCAGCAATCGCAAATGTGCTGCCAAGCACACCAGGGTCAGACTTGCTATTAAGGTCGTCGCAGTTCATGAGGGTCGTGTATCAAGCAGGCTTTGGTCGGCGCGCGTTAAGTAAAGTTCTGAACCTATTATGAAATATCACGATTGGGTGTCAATGCTTAACCAGTTTCAGTTATGTGAAACTGCAGCAAAGATGGCTAATAGCGTGGACGCGACGCGACCTGGTTAACTGTATATTCATACAGTCTCAGTGTCCTGAAAGGAGTCGCGATGGCACGCTATATCCCCGTAGGACTTGCTGCGGAACTTCGATTAGAGATGCCGCCCGCAGTGCTGCCTGCCGCCGATCCTTAGACTTGGCCGAAAACCGATTCGAGTGGCTGTGGCACCGATTCTTCGGCGCACCACGGCCCCTTCAATGTTGCTCTGCAATACAACGAAAGCTCTGGGGACTTGGGCGGCTGTAGGCAACCAATACGCCACCACTATCAACAAGTACTTCGTCGGTGCTGTCGAACGCGCCGAATGGCGAGCCTAGGTGGTGTGACCAACCCAGGACTTATCCTCGAGACCTTCTGCTGAGCCCTGCGCTGGCTTTGCCTAACGGGTCCCGCGGGCGGCTGGCTGGTGTGGTGAAGCTCAATCTCGCGATGAGTGCCCCGCGATACGCGTTAGCTGGAGCGTGCCCGGGTTTCTATCCGCCAATACCGAGAGTCATTGTGAAGTGGTTGGCGAAGACAACTTCGGAGATTTCCTTGGGACTGCTTTTGAGGCCGACAGGCGAAATCACACAGAAGCGCTGTGATGGCCAGGACGGCCGCGCCACGGAGCATGACCCAGGCCATCATCGCTCATTTTTCCGCTTCGGCCGCTTACCCGCTTTTGACTCATTTGGCTGTGATGAGACGCGCCGAATAGCCACGACTGCGGCGCCAACCTCCACACCTGTCGCGCGTTCATCCGCCCCCCCGGGTTCCGGCCCATGGGACCGGATAAAAAGATCAATGACTTCGAGCAAGCCATCGGCGCGCTTATCCAGCTGCGATCTGAACAACGGGAGTGCCCGAGAATCGACGTTTCCAATTAAAGTCCGCACCGGCAATTGTTCTTCGGCGGGAGAGGTAAGGTTGTGTTCGAGGGTATTAAGCATATCGCCGGCGGTCTCTGCCGTCGTCAGCACTGACTCGAGGTTTGGACCACCAATAACAGGGTTGCGCCGCATCGCTCTCACTCGACCGCTGCTGACGAGTCGGATGGCGCCAACCCGCACGAGCTCCGACAACATCGTCTGGTGATATACGCCGCCACTGTAGAGCTCGACCAGCTTTCGGAAGCTGTGGCGGTCGCCGTCGACAGGCAATACGGCTGGATCCCCAAGCTTGGTCTGAAACAGGTTGTCATCATGCCAACCATTAAGTACCCGAGCGGCGCGATGTAATTGCGTATTACTTCGCGGATGAAACTCATCTTGTGGATTAGCCAAGATGGCCGGTAGAAATGCGCGGTTGATTCCTGTGATAACCGCTAGCTTCGAGTAGGTGACCTTTTCTCCCTGTTCCTCGAGATACTCGGATCCTGCATGAGCGTAAACGCTATCGACGATGGCTTTAAATTCACCAGCGCTTACACCAAATCGCACCAATATCCGCACCAACGGATGGAGGATGCGACGGCACATGACGCCAAGGGCAAGACGAATATCCGACACAGCGCAAGCCTACCTATGAACGGGGCACCCCGCAGCTGCTTTTTTTGTGACAAAATTCGAAATCTTAGATATCCAAATGACGCGCGGATCGGATTGAAGGGTCTTGGCCGCTCGATCCGAACTTTGTCAGCTGAAAGCTTAAGCCGCTTTGAGTCCCAATAACCTAGTAGCCTCGAGTCCCCAGGAGGTAGATTCCGCCTTCCGTCCCGATGATGTAACGAGGGGCGCGGCTCGCAACGGTCGTCTCATTGCTGTAGCGAACTTCAATCACTGCACCTATGACGAAGGACTGCGAGCCACTGACCTGAGACTGGAGGACAAACGTGTCGTCTACGATACCAACTTACTTTGGACCCACCTCAAGCGTCGACAGCGACTCGACGAGCAATGCCATCACCGCTGCAATTTTCGGAATCTTCATTCAGAAATCACGGTCTTTCCTGATCGCCCTTGATCGAAGTCGGCCCTGCGCGCGCCGCCGGATTGCGCAGGTGACAGCGAATCCTTTGGAACGTACACATCAGCACCATAGCGGCGCCCTCCAGCTAACCAATCGGATTCAATATGCTTCGTGATTGAGTGGTCCGACATCTTGTCGCGACCTTCGCCAAGGCGCGCCATCCAAGCCAGTTCCGCGAAATTTCTCTCCGGGGGACCGCATGTGGCTTCCAGATTTGCGTCCAGCGCAGACCAAAATATTCCAGAAAATTAGCTACTTAGAAGCATCGGGCCCAGACGTCAACCGTATCAAGTTGGGGACTTACCGGTGCTCTACTTTACCCATGTACTTTTAGTGCTCTTTGCGGCGGGACGGGCCGTTAATGTTTTTCGAGAAGGTTGCGAGCGGTCGCTCTCCGCGCTGAGGTAGAGGCCCACGTAAGGGCGAACAGATTCGTGTTGGGTGTGCTCCGATCTCTGTCCTTCCCGCTGTCGATGCGCTATCCAGTCATCGACAACTTCAAGAAATGCAGATCCATGTCGAGCCACGAAACTTTGCAAATCGGCCAGGTCATCCTCTGAAATCTCGAATCCTGAGACACCCATTTGGAACGCAACCAACGGCATGCCCTTTGCGCGATGCAGCAGATTGGTCTGCAAGGCCAAAAGCAAGGCCCTGAGTGGCCTCAGATATTCATCTGCCAAGACAATGCCACTGTCGACGCCCTTTGCGACAGCGGCGCGTTCGCGCCAACGCAACCGGCCACTGGGCAACCGAATGATCGCGCCGGTTGCCAATAGGATGTCGCGGCACAAGGCAGGCCGCTCTCGCGGGAGCGCCACTGCTACAAGGTCGGAGAAACTCGGAACTCCGGCGACAAAAGCGAGGTCGCGAGGCCTGCCGTCCGCCCCGAGGAACTTCGGATCATCAGCCCAACGAATCACTACTTGTGACCAATATTCGAGTCGGCCACGAACCACGGTGACGGGGGCGGGGAGCTTAACGATTGGCAGTTTCCGCACAAGGGCGAGAACCTCGCCGCGAGTTACTCCGATGACCTGTAATAGCCGTAGCAATGGTTCTAGAACTTCAGGCAGCGTAATTCCGGTCAAGGCGGCCAATCCGCCTGCCTCCCTAGCTGACGGCACGTGCGAGCTGCGATTTTTAGATTTGGTGCGACGCACGATCTTTCCCCTTTTCCGCTTCTCTCCCTCAGCACCCCCACAGAACTCAAGTCCGCTCTGCAGCATCAAATAATCGCTGGTGCTCGAGGATGGCGAAGCGGTCGGTCATGCCGGCGATGTAGTCCGCCACGGCGCGGGCGCGACCAGCGTTACCGAGCGATCCCTCGAGATGTGCAAGCGATTCCTGGTGTTCCGTTGGCATCAGGTTCGGGTCGTTCACGAATGTATCAAACAATTGGGTCACCACGACTTTTGCCTTGGACGTCATGCGCAGGACTTTGTAGTGACGATAGACGCGTTCATTCAGGAACTGCTTGAGCTTGAGCTGCTCGCGGGCCACTTCAGAGGTGAATGCCACAAGAGGCTTGGAGCGGGCGCGGATGTCGCCTATCGATTCCGGCGCAGCCCGCTCGAGATTCCTGCGAGTCGTGCGGATGAGATCGCTGACGACATGATTGATGACCCGACGGATCGTTTCATGAATGACTTTGCGGACGGGAAGGTTGATGTATTGCGCCATGACCTTGCGGCGCTGGTTTTCAAAAAGCCCGATCTCCGCGAGGTCCTCGAGCGTGATAAGGCCGGCGCGAAGGCCATCATCCACATCATGATTGTTGTAGGCGATTTCATCGGCGAAATTCGAAAGCTGGGCTTCAAGGGAGGGTTGGCGACGGCGTATGAAGCGCTCGCCCAATTCGCCCAACTCCTTGGCATTGCGCAATGAGCAGTGCTTGAGGATGCCCTCGCGGCATTCGAAAGTAAGGTTGAGCCCGTGGAAGTCGGCGTAGCGGTCCTCGAGTTCGTCGACGACGCGAAGCGACTGCAGGTTGTGCTCAAAACCGCCGAAGGGTCGCATGCAGGCATTCAGGGCATCCTGACCGGCATGACCGAATGGCGTATGACCAAGATCATGAGCCAGGCAGATAGCCTCCGCCAGGGTCTCATTGAGGTCCAGGGCAGAGGCGATGGAGCGCGCTATCTGCGCAACTTCCATGGAGTGCGTCAGACGGGTTCGATACAGGTCGCCTTCATGATTGACGAACACCTGGGTCTTGTAGACCAGTCTGCGGAAAGCGTTGGAATGGATGATGCGATCGCGATCGCGCTGGTATTCGCCGCGGAACTGCGGTGGCGGCTCCGCGAAGCGCCGGCCGCGTGACTGTGATTCGGCCGCCGCATAGGGGGCCAGGCTTGCCGCTTGGCGCCTTGGGCGTGTCACGATCAGCCGAAATATCCGGTCAGGGTGGTCTGCAGCGCCTCGGCCGGATAGTCCGCCGTGACCAGCGCCGCGCCGATCCGCTTCAAAAGCACGAAGCGCATGCGCCCGGCCTTCACTTTCTTGTCGATCTTCATGTGCTGCATTGCTGCCTCCGGGGAAACATCCGGCGCGGCGATCGGCAGACCGACCCGGTGCAGCAGCGCACGCAGCCGCGTGACGTCCGTTTCACTCAGGTAGCCGCATTCACGGGACATGGCGGCGGCCATGAGCATTCCAGCGGCGACTGCCTCGCCGTGCAACCAGGTACCAAAGCCGGTGGCAGCTTCGATGGCGTGGCCGAAGGTGTGACCGAGGTTCAACAAGGCGCGATCGCCGTGCTCGCGCTCATCCTTGCCGACGATTTCGGCCTTGATCTCGCAGGAGCGGCGGATGGCGTGAGTCAGCGCGTCGGTGCTGCCGGCGAGCAGCCGATCGACATTGACCTCCAGCCAATCGAAGAAGGCCGCATCATGGATCAGGCCGTACTTGATGATCTCGGCGAGGCCTGCGCGCAGTTCACGCGGCGGCAGCGTGGCCAGGGTGCTGGTGTCGGCAATCACGGCCACGGGCTGGTGGAAGGCGCCGATTAGGTTCTTGCCGCCAGGATGGTTGACGCCGGTCTTCCCGCCCACCGAGGAGTCCACCTGGGCGAGAAGGGTGGTGGGAACCTGCACGTAATCGATGCCGCGCTGGTAACAGGCCGCGGCAAAACCAGCCATGTCGCCGACCACCCCGCCCCCCAGGGCCACCACCGTGCTGTCGCGCGCCAGTCGATTCGCCACCGCCACATCAAGGATCCGCGCCAGGGTTTCGAGGGTCTTGTACGACTCGCCGTCCGGCAGGATGGCTTCGATGAGGTTGCGGTCCCTGAGACCGCGTTTGAGTGTGGCTGCATATAGCGGCGCCACGGTGGTATTGCTGACCAGCAGCACGGCGCCATGCGGTACGTGGGCATCGAGGAGTTCGACGTTGTCCAGCAGCCCCGCGCCGATGAAGATCGGATAGCTGCGCTGCGCGAGTTCGACCGTCAATGTATTCACGATGCCTGCGATTATAGAGCCTTCAGCCACCCGCAACCGGAAAACCAAGGGCTTTGATGATCTCCTCGGCGACCGACTGGATCTTGCGGCCGTCGGTGGTCACCTTGAAGTCGGCGATCGAACAGTACAACGGTTCGCGCTCGGCCATCAGCTGGCGCAGTTTTGCTTCGGGATCCACGTTGGCAAGCAACGGCCGGTGCCGGGCGTGACTGGTGCGGTGGGTCTGCTGTTCGACCGAGGTGATCAGGTAGACCACGCTGCCGCGGTTTGCCAGCAACGAGCGGTTTTCTGGCAGCAGAATCGCGCCACCGCCGGTCGCGAGCACCAGGGGCTCGACCAGCGTAAGGGCCTCTATGGCTTCCTTCTCGCGCTGCCTGAACCGGGCTTCGCCCTCTTTCTCAAAGATATAGGAGATGTCGACGCCGGTGCGTTTCTCGATCTCCGCGTCGCTGTCCAGGAACGGCGCATCGACCATCCGCGCCAGGATCCGGCCCACGGCGCTCTTGCCCGAACCCATGGGGCCAACGAGGTAGATATTGCGCTTGCCGAGCATAGGGTCGGCAGGATAGCAAACGGCCGCCTTGCGGCGGCCGTGCTGGAGGGATTTCAGCCTTTCTCAGTAGCAGGTCGAGTTCTGGCCATACGGGCTGAACTGTCCCGGCGGTGACTGCGCCTGGTTGGAGTAGTCCGCGGCCGCGCCCGGCAGGATGAAGGTTGCCGTGGTGCTGTTTTGAGTGCCGGATACGGTCGCCGTGGCCGTCAGGGCCACCTGCACCCAGTTGGCATGATCCTTCGGGTAGATCAGGTTCACCTGACCGGAACCGACCGATGAGGTGAGGATCGAGCTGACGTCGGTCGAGGCCACCGACCCGGGAATGGCGGTCAGCACCCAATTCGTCGGCACCGGATTGGGCACCGACGTCTCGATCACCCCGTTGTCCTCGTAGACCTGAGTGTTCGGGCAGACGGCATTGGGCTGGTAGACCAGACCATCCAGCCATGAGGGGCTCACGTACGTGGCCATCCCGCCCATGAGGTATCCGGTGGACTGCAGTGAGAACGTGATCGTCACACCGCTAAGGCCATGCCCCGAGGCATCTACCGCCTGGACCGTGTACGGCAACTCGTACTGCGTATTGCTCAATTCGATGACGATATTGCCGGTACCCAGTGACAGGAACACGGTCTGGCCGCCCACGGTCAATGTCGTCGAGTTCGTGATGTTGGTGCCCAGCACCTGCACCTGGATGGTGACGCCATTGGGCGTGCTGGAGCCGGTGCTCGCCGTGTAGGTCACGGTGGCCTGACCCTCGGCATTGGTCACGGCCGAACCTGCCGAGAGCGTGCCGCCGGTGGCATCGGTGAGCGTGAAGTTCACGGTCGCGCCCTGAACCGGATTGGGGTTGGGCGTGCTGCCATCCACCACCGTCGCAACGACGGTGCTGGTGCCCTGAGTCGGTACGGCGGACGGGTTGGCCTGCACGGAAACCGCGGCCGCGGTGCTCACCGGCGCCACGAAGTTCACGGAGGTCTGTGCGGTCGCGACGGTGACGCCACTTTGCTGGGCAGTCGCCGAAACGTTCGCAGGGCCGGCGGTGGCCGAGTACAGGGTCACCGGCGAACTCATGACGCCATTGGTCACGGTCACGGAGGTCGGCGACACGGTGCCGCGGCTGGATGAGAAATTGACCGTTCCGGACTGCTGCGCGGCGCCCGCGCCCGTCCAGGAGATCGTCACCGGCACCGCGTTGGCGAGGCCGACGTCGATGGTCGCACCGCTGGCGGGTGCCGTGATGGTGAAATTCTGGCTGCTGATGGTGACCGTCTGGGTACCGGTCATCGCGGCGGTGTACGCACTGGCCGTGATGGTGTCGGTTCCAGCGGTCGTGGCGGTATAGGTGAAAGTCGCCGTGCCGTTCGAGCCGGTCGTCACCGAGGCGGGCGCCAGCGTGTTGCCCAGTTTCGAGGTCAGCGTGATCGGCTGTCCGACAATACCGTTGTTCCCTGAGTCAACCAGGGTCGCGGTGTAGGTGCCTGAAGCCCCCTGCACCAGGCTGGTCGGACCGCTAACGGTCAGGGCAGTGCCGATCACGGCGATGTTGATCGTCGCCATGCTCGTGCCGGAAGTGGCGGTGACGGTGATGGTGCGGTTCTGGGCACTGGTGCCGGCACTGAGGGTGGCGATGGCCGTGCCGGTCGCATCCGTCGTGCCCTGGGTGATGGTGAGCGCGCCGGAAGTGGCCTGGAAATTCACCGTGGCCCCGGATATCACGTTGTTGTTGGCATCAACCAGCAGCGCCTTGATGGTCGCGGGCGCCGAGCCTGGAGCCGAGGGAATCTGCGGCACGCTGGTGGAAAGGGTCAGGGTCTGCTGGGTGCTCGCCACGGTGACGGTGGTCTTGCCGCTGATGCTGCCTGAAGACGCAGTGACCGTGATGACGGTGCCCGCCGAGATGCCCATGGCTGCCAGGGTGGCCGTGGCCTGGCCGGTGGTATTGGTCGTGCCGTTGGTGACGGCGATCGTGCCGGCACTGGTGGCGAAGGTCACCAGGGCACCATTGACGGCGACATTGTTCTTGTCGGTCGCGGTGACGGTGATGGTTACCGTGGTGCCATCGGGTGGCAGGGTTGCCGCGCTCGAGGCGACCGTCAGGTTCGCGACGCTCAAGGCGGTGGCGCCACTGCTATTGGGAGTCACGAACGCGCCGTCACCGCCGCACCCTGCGAGGGTAGCGGCGAGCATCAGCAGCGTCAGAGTTGACCAGAGTTTACGCATGTCTCACCTGAAATTCGTTGCGATTAAGACCAATTGGCAGTAGGCCATCAGTACACATTGACGCCTTCATGAACAATCTTCGGCGTCACAAAGATCAAGAGTTCGTCTTTGTCGTTGGTCTTGGTCGTCGTCTTGAATAGGTTGCCAAGGACCGGTATGTCGCCAAGGTATGGCACCTTGGTCTCATCGATCCGGTGCTGGGTCTGAAGAATGCCGCCGAGGACCACGGTCTGGCCGTCGCTGACCAGCACTGTCGTGTTGATCTCCTGGGTGTCGATGCTGGGCACGTTGACGCCGCCCGAGGCCACCACGATGGTGCCGACGGTGTCCTTCTTCACGTCCAGATCGAGGTTGATGCGGTTGTCAGGGGTGATCTGCGGCGTCACTTCCAGTGACAGCACCGCATCCTTGAACTGAATGGAGGTCGCGCCGCTGGAGGCGGACTCCTGGTAGGGAATCTCGGTACCCTGCAGGATCTTGGCCTGTTTCTGGTTGGCGGTGATCACGCTGGGCGAGGAGATGATGTCCGCACGCGTCTCGGTCTGCGCCGCCGACAGTTCCAGGTCCAGCAGGTAGTCGGAGCCCAGGATCCCCAGGGCAATGCTGCCGGCAGGGCTGGAGACCGGCAGGTTGACGTTGTAGCGCGTCGGCGCATTGGTGCCGGTGGGCAGCGTGACCGGGAACGTTGAGCCCGTGGTGGTCAGGTTGGTCAGTGCCGAGGATACGATGGTGTCGACACCGGCGGCGGAGCCGGAGGTGGTGACCAGGCCGTTGGCACCGTTCTTGTTGACGCCATTGAAGCCCAGCACCGCACCGAGCTCACGCTGGAAGTCATTGTTCACGATGACCAGGCGCGCTTCGATGCGTACCTGGCGCACGGGAATATCGAGGGTCGTGACCAGGCGGCGCACATCCTCGAGCCGTTCGGAGGTGTCCTGCACCAGCAGAGTATTGGTACGGGCATCCACCGACACATTGCCGCGCGGTGAGAGCATCGAACGGCCGGTCGACTTGATCAGGGTGGCCATGTCGGAGGCCTTGGCATAGTTGACCTGAATGAACTCCGAGCGCAGCGGCTCCAGTTCCTGAAGGTCCTTGCGCGCGGCCAGTTCGGCCTTCTCGCGCGCCGCAATCTCATCGGCAGGTGCGACGATGATGACGTTGCCGTCCTGGCGCTTGTCCAGGCCCTTGGTGCGCAGGACGATGTCCAGGACCTGGTCCCAGGGAACGTTCTGCAGTCTAAGGGTCATGCCGCCGCGCACCGAGTCGCTGACCACGATGTTCTGCCCGCTGGTATCGGCAACCAGCTGCAGTACCGCGCGGGTGTCCAGGTCCTGGAACACGATCGACATCTTCTCGCCCGTGTACAGGCGCTTCTCATCCTGTGCCACCTCGGGCTTGCGCTGCGGCTGGATTTCCACCACGTACTGATCATTGGTCTGGTAGGCCAGCTGCTCGTAGTCACCCTTGGCGCTGATGACGAGCCGGGCATCGTTGCCCGAACGGGTGGCATCGAAGCCGGTGACCGAAGTGCCATAGTCGTTGGCGTCAAAGCGGCGCATCAGGCTCTTGGGCAACTCGGTGCCCACGAAGTCGACGACCACCTGGTCGCCCACCTGGCGCAGGTTGATCGGGGTATGCGGGTCGGACAGGCGCACGATCACCCGGCCGGCGCCATCGACGCTGCGACGAAAATCGATGCTCTGGATGCTGCGCGTGCTGCCCACGGTGGTCGGCGCGGCGCCATCGCTGGTGGCCGGCGCGGCCGTGGCCACGGCCGCGGCGCTGTTCGCCGCACCCAGGGTGATCACGATGTTGTTGCCATCGACCTTCATGGCGTAGGGCATCATCTTGTCGAGGTTCAGCACCAGGCGACTGCGATCCGAGGTCTCGGCGGCGGAGATTGTGTCGAGCCCGCCGGAGCGCACGTCGATGCGGCGCGAGGTCAGGGCCAGTTTGGTGTTCGGCAGGTCCACCGAGACCCGTGCCGGATCATCGATGGCAAAGCTGGTCGGCTGTGGCGCCGGGCCTGACAGCTTCAGGGTCAGCTGCAGCTGCTGTCCCGCCATGGGCCGCACATCGATGGCCTGCAGGGTATTGCTGTCAGCTGCTCGGGCCGGCGACAGGAGGGTTGAACCGGCGATGAGCGCGGTCAGGAGCGTCGCGAGGGCGCTTCGGATCCGGTTCAACGGGTTGAGGCGTGTCATTTTTGAAAACTCCCTGCAGCTGTTCGGCTATTCGTTCAACGAGAGCGCCGCTGGGCGCTCGATGTAGCCACCCAGGCCGTCCGGAACAATTTCTCGAACGTCGATCTTTGAAGTGGAAATGGCGGTGATCTTGCCGTCGTTCTGACCCACGTAATTGCCAACGATGACCCGATGCACCAGGCCGTCCTTGGTCTGTACCAATCCGTACATCTGTCCGCTCTGCTGAATCGTGCCGACCATCTTCATGGTGTCCAGCGAATACTGTTCGAGGAACTCGCGGTTGCGATGCGCATCGGGGCGAAGGTTCGGGTTGCCGGCATTGGGCGACGTCGGCATGAACGGCGAGCGCAGGTTCATGTCGGCATAGGTGTAAGTCTGGTACGGCTTGACCTCGGGCAGCGGCTCGACGCGGCCGCCGGCTTCCTGGTTGGTCGCGTTGATGAAGGCCTGCAGGTCATCATCGCCACTGGAACAGGCGGTGAGACTCGCGCCGACCACGATCAGTGTCAGCAGCGGCAGGTGCATTACCGTCTTGAAGGTGCTCATCTTGTCGGCCCCTTCTTAGTCTTGGCGGCATCGGCGCTGCTGAGCTCATCCTCATCCAGGTAGCGGTAAGTCTTCGCGGTCAGGTCCATGGTGAGGTTGTCGTAACCGCTCTTGCCGTCCGGTCTGATCTCAAGGTCATGCAGCGTGACGATGCGCGGCAGCGCTGCGATACCGCTCACGAACTCGCCGAACTGGTGGTAGCTGCCGCTGAAACGCATGCGCACCGGGTATTCGGCGTAGAAGTCCTTCTTCACTTCGGCGCCGGGCTGGAACAGCTTCTGCGAAAGTCCGGCGGACAGCGCCGTCTGTGAAATCTCGACCACCAGGTTCGGCACCTCGGTGCGACCCGGCAGCTGGCGCAGCAGGGCACCGAAGGAGCGCTCGATGTCGGCGAGCTGCTGCTTGTAGACGCTCAAGTTGACCGCCTGCGCATGCTTGGTGCGGAACTCCTGGCGCAGCTTCTGTTCTTCCTGCTGGTACTGGTCGAGCACCGGGCTCTCGTTCGACCAGACCAGGAAGTAGCCGAGAATGGAAGTCAGCACCACCAGCCACAGGGCCACCGCGCCGATGCGTATGGGCAGCGGCCAGCGGCCGGGCTCGCGCGGATCAAGCGACCGCAGTTCTTCGATCAGGTTCATGGCGCAATCCCCCGGCGCACGCCGGTCCTGGACACACCGGGTGTGGGACGGGGCGCGGGCTCCGCGCTGGTGTCGCCCCCGTTGGGAACCTCATCGGCGAACACCGTGAAACTCTGACCGCCGCTGCTGGCATCGGCCTGCACGACCTCCAGCTCCGGGTGCATCAGCCACTGGGAAGATTCGATGTTGCGCATGAAGGCCGATACGCGGGTACTGGACTGCGCGACGCCATCGAAGCGGAACTTCTGGTCGGTCTGCTTGATGCCCGTCAGATAGGTGCCGTCGGGAAGCGTCTTCACGATCTCATCGAAGACATGCACGATCTCCGGACGGGCGTGCTGCAGCTTCTCGATGATTTCCATGCGCGCGATGAAGTTCTGCTTGGAAGCCTCGAGGCTGTTGATCTCCTCGATCTGCTTGTCGAGGCTCTTGATCTCGGTGCGCAGCCGGTCATTGCGCCGCTGCTGCCCGTCGATCATGGAGTTGAACATCAGGTAGCCGAGAAATGCCAGCAGGCCGGCAATCAGGGTGGCGCCGACCAGGCCGATCATGAACTGTACCTGGCGCTCTTTGCGTTGCTCGTCGCGCCAGGGGAGGAGGTTTATCCGTGGCATGTCAGTCGAAACTCCTCAGAGCAAGACCACAGGCCGTCAGCAGCGCCGTGGCATCCCGCGCCACCGCCTGGGCCTTGGCGCGCGAGGACAGCTTCATCTGTCCCAGCGG
>Ga0210391_10000132_pt1 | contig 88651 bp, 72 predicted proteins | sample IncBWC12OmetaG_FD_160573 | JGI IMG/M metagenome (GOLD analysis project Ga0210391, IMG submission 160573) | Forest soil microbial communities from Barre Woods Harvard Forest LTER site, Petersham, Massachusetts, United States - Inc-BW-C-12-O ...
AGACAAACTGGGTACACTCTGTGCTCATAAGGCTGTTGCTCCTCCTTGGCAGGATTTCTTTCTAGACAAAAGAGTTATGCCATGAAGCAACAGCCTTTTTCAATTTAGAATGAGAATTTCGGGCTAGGAGCTGCCGATCAGATAGCCCGTGAAGAAAACCAGCAGGCCGCCGACAATTACCTGGAACGCCGCCTGCAAAAACGGGGTATCCATATACCGGTGCCGGATGTAACTGATGATCCCCAACTCAACGCAAACCACAATGACCGCGACAATCGTCGCGAGGTGAAAATTGGAAATCAAAAAGGGAAGCGTGTGCCCGATTCCCCCCGCTGTTGTCATCGCCCCGGTCACCGTGCCGCGCAGCCAAGGCGATCCCCGCCCTGTTAACGATCCATCATCGGAGAGCCCCTCCGAAAAGGCCATCGAGATCCCCGCCCCAATCGATGCCGCCAGTCCCACTCGAAATGCGTCCCAGCTTTGGTGCGTGGCGAAGGCCGCCGCAAAGAGCGGCGCCAGCGTCGATACGGATCCATCCATCAATCCCGCAAGTCCTGGCTGTACGATTTGCAGCAGGATCAGCTTGCGATGCGACTCGTCTTCCTGCGCGCGGGCGGGCTCGGTCAAATGCTTCTCTTCGAGGCCGTCTGCCGTTGCCTCGTGTTTGCGCTCTTCATCCGCCAGTTTATTCAACAGCTCCCGCGTCGGGGCATCCGCAATGCGGCTTACGGCTCGCGAATAAAATCGCGCCGCCTCCATCTCCATCACCTTGGCTTGCTTCCTGGCCACGTTTACGCCCAGCGGCCGCACCAGCCACGTTGGCCTGCGTTGCAGGAAACCCTTCACGTTTTCGCGCCGGATCAGCGGGATGTGATCGCCAAAGCGCTGGCGAAACATCGCCAGCAGCCGGTCCCGGTGCACCACTTCTTCCGCGCGCATCTCCTCAAACATCTGCGCCGTGGCCGGATACGTCTCCCGCAAAGCATCCGCAAACTCGCCAAAGATGCGGCTGTCTTCCTCTTCCGAGGAGATCGCCAGGGCCAGAATTTCTTTTTCTGATAATTCCTTGAATTTCTTGAGCATCGGCACTTCCTCGAGTTTTATCGAGGAAGAGAATCGCACAAACGGTGGAAAGAAGTCACCTACAGGTGGGAAATGCCCGGTAGCACAGCCACTCTTGGCTGTGGGCTCTCGACCTACCGGCTAAACCAAAAACCCCTGCGTACGGCAAAGATGCACAATCCCAAATCGATCTCCCGCTCCGACCTTATGCTTCATGCGGTACAGATGATTTTTCACCGTCTGCTCCGACAAGCAGAATTGGTTCGCAATTTCCTTGTTCGTCAGTCCCTGCGCGATCAGCGGCACGATTTGCTGCTCGCGCCGTGTCAGCCCCAGCCTGGGATGAACGGTCGCCGAGTGCACCGACGTAGCCTCGCGCTCAAAAAACCGGAACAGCAATGCGCAAAGCGCCCCCGGGCACACCGCCTCGCCCGCTTGCACTGCGTGCATCGCTTCCAAAACGTCTTCCGCCGAAGCATCCCTCGGCAGGTACCCTCTGATCCCGGCACGCACGTATTGAAAAAACTCGGTCTCGTCTTCCGTCATGCCCACGAGCAGGATTCGCACCGCCGGCGCCGTAAGCCGCACCTGGCGAATTACGTAAATATCTTCCGCTAGGCTCCCGCGTGACGTCAGCAGCAAGATATCGGCTCTCTCTTCGAGCATTCCTTCCACCCGGAAAGGCCCGGCGGCGTTCAATCCCACCACATCGATGTCACCCTGCCGCGTTAGCATCCGCGAGAGCGCTTCGCGCAACAACCGGTTCTCGGCCGCAACGTACACACGCGCCCGCGCCTCTGCACCACCATTGGCACGCATCCGCGGTGCATCTCCCTCCACCGGGGTGTTACCCCGCCGCTCTCCCCGGAAGAGTTCGTTCCGCTGGCCAGTTCCTGAGGCAAGTGAGCTTCGGCGCGCCGCTGTATTCATGGTGGGTTTTTCTCCTGCGATCTCTGCTACCGTCCTGCGCTTGCATTTCTTTCAGCGAACTCGCATTTGCGGGCAGCAACCCACTTCTGCAATTTCAAAGCCGCACTCCCTTATGGCCTTCCATCCCGCATCCCCAAATATCTCCCATCGTACCTATCTCTTAGGGCCGGACTTCGTGGGGACCGTATTTTTGCCGAGTCCCACATCGGTACCAATCCCCCTCTGCGGCTTCACTTCGGAACTCACTCATTAAATCCTTCTTATTCTTCCTCTTACCGAAAATACTCGCCCTCCGTCCCTTCCTTTCGCAGTACTTCCGTACTATCATTCCTTCAGAGCGTCCTACTGTTTTCGGGTACGTCTCAGCTATAGGTTTTGTATTTTCTAAGCCTTACACTCTCTCTAGAAACATCCCATCGGTGAGAGGCAAGGCATTCATGGAGACCCAGCAGAGCATTATGGGCAAGACACCCAGCACCACCATTACCACCGCTTCAAAACCCAAAACTACGGAACGCCGCGGCAGTCGTCGCTGCAGAATCACTCAGCTTATGCGCATCCGTCCTTCCGATCCTGAAAAGGATCATTTCGACGACATGCGCGGAACACTCAGCGTTTCTCGCAGCGGCGTTTATTTCCAGACCAGCGAGCCGGCTTACGAAATCGGCATGCGTCTATTTCTCACTCTTCCTTATTCGCAGGATCCCATGTCGATGAATCGCGAATACCTCGCCGAAGTTGTGCGCAGGGATCCTCTCTCCACCGGCATGTTCGGCGTCGGCCTGAAAATCCTCATGGAAATGGGCATGCAACAGCCCACGGTAACGGACATCTGGTCAACGCGTCGGTAGCCTCGCCCCGCCGCAACTCAACTCATTCTAGAAACAAGAAAGGGCGGGTGGCTTGGGGCCATCCGCCCTTTCTTGTCGTTTGGGGGTTGGAGAGAACTCGATACTAATCCTGTCCGAACATTCGCAACGTCTTGTGCCGGATAATTCCCAGTTGCCGGTTGATCGGGTGCTGCCGCGTCAGAAAGGTCAGTACCGGAGGGCGCCGCTCGACGAGCCTGTTCATCGCAATCGTCAATCGCACGTCCCGCCGCGCGAACTTCAGTCCCGACTGCAGTGCTTCGACCGCTTCATCTCGCCGTCCCGCTGTCGCGTACACTTCCGCAAGATTTAGGTAAAGCTGCGCCTGGTTCCGCTTCATCCGCACCGCCGTGTCGCACAACCGCTCAGCTTCGCCCCACTTCTGCTCGGAGCGCGCCAGTACCACTCCCAGGTACGACATGTAGTACGGATTATTTCTATCCAAGTCCACCGCCCGCTTCATATGCGGTAACGCCTTTACAGCATAGTTATCTCGCAGCAGCGTCAACCCGGTCTTGAATTCGCGGAACGCTTCCGTGTCCATCATGGATTCACCTCGTGGCCCCCATCCTTTTCAGGACGGGCTAGGATTAGGACTCCCCGGGAAGCTGGAAACTTGCCGCGCACTGCAAAAAGAGGACACTAACCGCCCGGGTGCCGGGCTTGGCTGAGGTAACCGCTTGGCGGTTACCCAAGAAGCCGACCGCCTGGCAGTTACCCATAAAAATGTTGCATTCACCCAGTTGGTGTTCGGTACAGCGGAGAGCAGTGTCGCGTTTTCGGTTTCCCATCCCAGTCCTTCTTGAACCTACGCGCACTTTGTTCAGGAATCTACTGACCGGTGGGACAGTCTTGGTTCAGCCGCACTGAAGTAGTAGCGGGCTTGGAGAGGACAGTATGTAAAATCTCCGCATATCTAGCCGCTTTTTCACGTTTTGCTTTTTCGAAGGAGCCAAGCCTGCCGGACGTCCACCGGATTCCCGAGTGCATGCATTACTTCGTCAGCTTCTTCCAGCCCTTCCGCCAGTCTTCCCAATCCTTGAGTGTGGCTTTGCACATCGCTTTGGCCGCTTTGTGCAGCCAACGGCCTTTTCTCTGCGCCAGATCGCGCTTGACCTGCGGAATGGCCTGCGGAGTACCGAAGTGCATGTTGCCCGTTTCCCATCCCATCGAATAAAGCAGGCGCGCTTCATCCCGGTCCGCCGTCAGGGAAACCAGCTCGATTCTGGAGCAGTCTGGCGCCAGCCGGCGCACCACCCATCTGTTGTGAAAGCGAACGAAAGGATCTAATACGCGCAAACAGCGCGTGACGAGTCTGGGTCCGTAGACCACCGCCGACGACGTCTTACTGTTCCATGCAGATGCCGACGGCCTGATCGCTTTCGCCTCGCGCGCAATGTATGCGCCGCCCGAGGAAGAAAGTGCCACTATCCGCGGGTGGCCCAGACTCCCGAGGCCCGCGATTCGCTTTCTCAACTGATACACACTTTTGAGCGGCAGCGATTCCTCGAGCAATTCCCGAACTTCGTCCGGAGCTTTTGCGGTGAATGGCGGCAGGTGCGTCAGCTTCTCCCAAAAATGAACGGGGTCGCGCAGCTTGCTCAGGGCCATCAGCCTCAGCCACTGGTGATCTTCCGCCAGTATGAACGGTCTCCCCCCGGCTGCCAGAGCGTCGCGGTAGCCTTCCTCGACGGCTTCTGAAGCCTCGCGTCTCGGCATGCGCAGATGCTCTCCAAGGATCGCCAGGTACGCGCTCGTCGTGAGCCGCACCAGGTCAATCGCGTACGACGATGGGTAGACCTCATCTAGATCATTTACGCCCCAGATGAGCCGCCCCTCCAGATCCCGCCAGGTTCCAAAATTCTCGACATGCAAGTCTCCCACGGCCAGGACTTTGGGAGCTTTGGCAAGCTCGCCACAGACTTCCGGCCAGAGCTGCAACCACCTGTAAAAGGTCGCACGGAAGAAAGGGAAAGCCGCTTCCGCCATCAAACGATGCTTGAGGCGCAGATCCTGCTTGATAATGGGAAGCTGCGCGCTCAGCCAGGTCTCGAATTCCCGCGTTGCTTCAATGATTCCTTGCTTCATCTGGGCTTTACACGCTCGCGTGTTCTGCGCGAGAAGTCCCGCGCACACGCGATTCGTAGATGGGAAAACGCGCCGCGAAATCGGCAACCTGCTTCCGCACCCTCTGCTCGGTCTCCCGGTCGCCCAGGTGTGAAAGAACTTCTCCAATCCACGCGCCGATCTGCTCCATCTCCGATTCGCGCATTCCGCGTGTCGTCACCGAGGGACTTCCCAGCCGGATTCCGCCGCCCTTCATGGGCGGCAGCGGATCGAACGGAATAGAATTCTTGTTCACCGTGATCCCCGCGCGATCCAGCGCCTTTTCCGCATCGCTTCCGGTTATCCCGCGCGAATGCACCTCGATCAAGAAGAGGTGATTTTCCGTCCCGCCCGTCACAATCCGGAACCCGCTCTTTGCAACGGCCGCCGCCAAAGCCTTCGCGTTCGCCACCACCTGCCTCTGGTATTCCTTGAAACTCGGTTCCATCGCTTCCTTCAGGCACACCGCTTTTGCCGCAATGGTATGCACTAGGGGTCCGCCCTGCGTCCCGGGAAAAGTCAGCTTATCCAACTCCTTCCCGAACGCGGCTTTGCAAAGCACCAGCCCGCCGCGCGGCCCGCGCAAAGTCTTGTGCGTGGTCGTCGAAACGATATCCGCATGCGGCACCGGGCTAGGATGCACTCCTGCCGCCACCAACCCCGCGATGTGCGCCATATCCACAAAAAACAGAGCCCCCGCGGATTTCGCGGCCCTGGCAATCCGCTCAAAATCAATAATCCGCGAATAAGCACTGGCCCCCGCCACAATCATCTTCGGCTTGTGCTCCAAAGCCAGCCTGTCGATCTCCTCGTAATCAATCCGCTCATCCTCTTTCTTCACGCCGTACGCAATAAACTTGTACATCCGTCCCGAAAAATTCAGAGGATGCCCGTGCGTCAAATGTCCGCCATGTGAAAGGTTCATCCCCAAAACCACGTCATCCTTCTGCAAGGTAGACATATAGACCGCGACATTCGCCGAAGTTCCCGAGTGTGCCTGAACATTGGCGTGCTCCGCTCCAAACAGTTCCTTGGCTCTGTCAATCGCCAACTGCTCCACTTTATCCGCGTACTCGCACCCGCCGTAATACCGCTTCCCCGGATACCCCTCGGCATACTTGTTCGTAAAGATCGATCCCATCGCCTCCAGCACCGCCTCCGAAACCAGGTTCTCCGATGGAATCAACTCCAGTCCGGTAGCCTGCCGCTGCGCCTCTTCCTGCAACAATTCCGCTATCGCCGGGTCCACCGCTTCCAGCGGCCTCTGCATCCGTTCGTTGGCTTCCGTAGTCATCTCGGTTGTCCTATCAACTCAAATTCAATTCAGCCCAGCTCATTCCTATAATCTCAGTCAGGGTTCACCATCTTACCCTGCCGATAGCCGTTCTGCGTAGCAACAGCTCTTTGCCAAGGCTGCCCGAACTAGAGAATGGCCTCAGGAAGTTCTGCGATTTCGGACTGCGGCCGCCGGCTCTCACTGCCTTGGAGTCTCTGACGCGCCTCGGCTCGTAAGATTCGTGATGTCGATGCCGTGGAACATGCCGAGCACCTCATCGGACTCGCGAGACTTCTTGGGCCCAAATGTCGACCCGTCCGAAAACACAACCAAGTCCAAGGTGATTTTGTAGCTAGCGCGGCTTCCATCGGCAAGGTAGGAAAACTTGCGTGGTCCGGCTACCCAGGTCGCTCCGGGCAAAAGATAGTGAGACGGGATTCCCTGCGTCTCGAGTTCCTTGGTTGTGACGCTACGAAGAGAGGCCCCGTTGTCGGGGTCGAAAAAGCGTGTCGTAAACACATAACCGCGAATGGGGGCTGTCCCTACATTGGTGGCCTCGACCGCCACCATCGTCTGGCCACTTTCCTCGCGCCAGATACCCGATTCGATCCGCAGCGGCCCAATCGTCTCGAACTCGATGTCTTCCACGGGAACCGGTCCTCCGCGCGGCAGAATGGGAGATACATACCTCAACAGGTCGGTCGTCTTCACGCTGAAGTCCATGCCGTCGATTGTCCCAATAAGGCGATGAGATTCCGGCAGCGATGCCGGCCCCCAAATCGAACCGTCTGCGAACTCCAGGACGTCAACGACTGCGGTAACGACAACAGCGGTTCCCGCGTCGATCTCGGCAACCGAACAGATGGTGCGCGTCCACTCCGCTCCATCGGCGATCATTGGTTCGCGCGAATCGCGAACGTCTTGAACGGTTTGTTCCGTGAAGACCTTGCCGGTCACCGTGTCACGGGCCGTAAGCCTGACGAGGTAACCTCGAAGGGGTTGTGCACCCGCATAGTGCAACTGCACTACTAGGCCCTTTCCGGAATGGCAGCTCGCGCCGAGAGATGTTGAGAACTGGGCCGCCACGCTCAACGGCGAAACGGCTATTTTTATCTTCTCATCCTGTGCCGCAGCCGCCAGGAAGGGGACTAGAGCCAGGGCGAATAGAAGCAAAGCGGGCTTGTGGCACATGGTTCGCTCCTCAGGTGTAAACCACTGGAGAGATAGACGTGGCCGCGAGAGAGTATGGTAACGGACAGAAGGCCGGGAAAACGAGCCGATGATCTGTTTGGCGGAAGGGCGTCAGGGGCCATAATCTCCCCGCCAGCAACTATCTGGGTTACGATGGCAGGATCTCACTGCCGTTTGGATTTATCAAATAAAGAATGATTCTGCACGTATAAATGCCTTCAGCGGGAAAAAGGCCAGCGCAGCGGAGGACCGCCAATGAAAGCTGCTGTCTATACCAGGTACGGACCTCCGGATGTTCTCCAGATCATGGATGTCGAGAAGCCCGTTCCTCGGGACAACGAAGTCTTGATAAAAGTTTGCGCGGCGAGCCTCAATCCGCTTGACTGGCACTTCATGAGAGGCACGCCGTACGCCGTTCGCATCATCGCCGGGTTGCGAAAACCAAAATTCTCGGGGCTAGGCGTGGACGTTGCCGGCCAGGTCGAAGCTCTTGGTGCCAAGGTATCGCAGTTCAAACTCGGCGACGAGGTTTTTGGCTCTTGCAAAGGGGCCTTTGCCGAGTACGTCTGTGCTTCCGAATCAGCCGTGGTCATGAAGCCAGCTACTGTGACATTCGAGCAAGCCGCCGCCGTACCCGTGGCCGCCTATACCGCTTTGCAGGGTCTTCGCGACAAGGGACACCTCCGGCCAGGTCAGAAGGTTCTGGTTAACGGTGCTGCGGGAGGTGTAGGTACATTCGCAGTGCAGATCGCCAAGTCCTTCGGTGCGGATGTCACTGGCGTATGCAGTACCAGGAATCTCAGCATGGTCCGGTCCATCGGTGCAGATCGGGTCATCGACTACACACTGGAGGATTTCACAAAAAGTGCATCGCGCTACGACCTGTTTTTCGACGGCGTTGGGAACCATTCCTTGTCAGCTTCCAGGCGCGTTCTAAATCCCAAGGGAATTTACATCGGCGCGGGCGGGACGACCGACAACTGGACGATCGGTCCTTTGCTGCGTGCGGTTTCTTCTCTGGTGTTGTCGCTGTTCGGGGACCAGAAGCTGCTCATGCTTCTCGCTAAACCCAGCAAAGAGGATCTCGCCTGGATGCGCGAGCACATGGAATCCGGAGAGATAACGCCAGTCATCGACAGGCGTTACAATTTGAACGAAGTTCCTGAGGCCATCCGCTATCTGGAAATAGGGCACGCCCGCGGAAAAGTGATCATAACCTTAGAAAAGAACTAGAAAATGTGGAAATGCCCTGGGCGCGGATTTAAACAGCCGCTGCCGGCAAAAGGCTTTGCTTTGCGCGCAACGCCGATATAGGCTCCTCCGCTGGTTCCACACACCCCAAGGGGCCTCTGCCATGAACTTGTTCCGCAATGCTGCAATCATCGCGCTATCTTCTGCCTCGTTCGTCGTTCCTGCTTGCCTCGCACAGCAAGACACCGGCGAACGGGAACGCAAGGTCGATAAAGTTTTTGCGGCGTTCGACAAGCCCGATTCGCCGGGCTGCGCACTGGGTGTGGTGCGCGATGGTACGTTCATCTACAAAAGGGGCTACGGCGAAGCCAGTCTCGAACTTGGCGTGCCAATCACTCCCGAATCCGTCTTTTACATGGGCAGTGTCTCGAAACAATTTACCGCTGCCAGTGTCGTGCTCGCCGCCGAGCAAGGTTATCTCTCGCTCGACGACGACGTCCGCAAATATGTTCCCGAGCTTCCTTCTTACGGCAAGACCATCACGCTCCGCGAGATGCTCCATCACACCAGCGGCTTTCGCGACATCCTTGGCTTGCTGCTTCTCGCCGGCCGCAATTTCGAGGACATCCACCCCACGCCGGAGCTGCTCGATCTGCTCTCCCGCCAAAAAGCCCTCAACTACATGCCCGGCGACGAATACCTGTACAGCAACACAAACTTTTTTCTGATGAGCGTGGTTATTCACCGTGCCACCGGCAAGACCCTCACGCAATTCGCCGATGAAAATATCTTCAGGCCGCTTGGCATGACGCACACGCGCTTCTACGAAGACCACTCCGTCGTCGTCCCCGGCCGCATACCCGCCTACGAGCCGCGCCCCGGTGGCGGCTTCCGCATCGACTGGTCCACCAATTTCGACAAAGTCGGCGACGGCGGCCTCTTGAGCAGCGTCAGCGACCTCCTTCTCTGGGACCGCAATTTCTACGACAACAAACTGGGCAAAGGAACTCTGCTGAAGGAGATGCAAACGCCTGGCGTGCTCAACAATGGCAAGCAAATCGAATACGCTCTCGGCCTCACCATCAGCACCTATCGCGGACTGCCCATCGTCGAGCACGGCGGCGCCCTCTTCGGCTATCGCACCGAGCTATTGCGTTTCCCTCAGCAAAAATTTTCCGTCATCACCTTGTGCAATGTCGGCACCAGCGGTCCCCGCGCTTTGGCCAATCAAGTCGCGGACATCTATCTCGATGGCCAGCTCTCGCCTGAACCTTCCGCCTCCGGCGCGGCGGGCATTGACGCCCAGCCTTTCGCGGGGTGGTATCGCAACTTGGAGTCTCACTCGGTCGTGGAAATTACCGCGTCAAAGGAAGGCCTCGGAGCGTTCAGCACACTATTCAAACCTCGCGACGCGACCCACTTCGTTGCCGCAGTCGGTCCTGAAATTGCGTTCGGCCGCCAACCAGACTCTGGCATGCGCCTTACGCTGAGTTTTAAAGACACGGCCGCGCAAATGTTTGAAAGATATGAACCGCTCAAGGCATCTGCGGAGAATTTCGCGCCGTACACTGGCGAATACACCAGCGCGGAGCTCGAGGCTACCTATCACTTTGCCGTAAAGGACGGCAAACTTACCCTGGCCACAAACTGGCAGGAACCTGCCGTCCTCGAACCCACCGTTTTCGACGAATTCCAGGGCCCGTTCGGCACGGCTTTCGTCTTCCGCCGTGATGGCGGAGGCCATATCACCGGCTGCGATCTCTTCGCCGGCCGCGTGCGAAACATAGCTTTTACGAAAACCGTGTCAAAGACTGCGGGACAGACTACGAATTAATCTGGTGTCCATCACAGATTCGCGGAGCGCGCCGCTGGATTTCTCCGAACCACGCGCCCGCTCCGGAATGGCAGAGAGGCTCGCGAGTCGACGGATAAAGATTTTAGTATGCGGAACGGGAGTTATGGCTTGGCTTCTAGGAAGTTCAGGCGGGCACGCGCTTCAGCCATTCCTGGCGCCAGTTGCAATGCCGCTGTGTACGCTTTCATCGCTTGTTGAGTGTCACCCTTGCTTTCCAGCGCGCGCCCCAACCGGTACAACGCGAGCGGCGATGGCGCAATCTGCACGGCCTTTCTGAAGTCAGCGATCGCCGCGTCCACGTTCATCGTCTGCATTTCAGCAGTGCCGCGCCCGATGTAGCTGTTCTCTGAACTTGGATCGATGGCGATGGCCGCGCTCAGCTCAGTCACCGCCGCGCCATATTTGCCTTCGCCAAGATACAGAATGCCGAGATTGTTATGCGACTGGACGATTTCCGCCTGGTCGCTGGAGAGCGCCAGAGCCGCGCGATATTCGTGCTCCGCGTCGTCGAGGCGGTTTTGCTTTTGCAGCAGAACCGCAACGTTGTAATGGGGGGAAGCCAGATCCGGGCTCAGGCGCACGGCCGCAACGAAATGTTGCGCGGCAAGCTGCGGCTCCCCTCGCTCCATCAGAGCAACTCCGAAGTCATTCTCCGCGAAGCCGTTGTTCTTGGTTACCTCGAGGGTGTGTGCGAAGAGCGAGTAGCTGTCATGCCAGTAGCTGATCTGCCTGACGGTCACGGCGGCGAAGGGCGCCAGCGCGATAAGAAAAAGCGCAATGAGAATCTCTTTCTGCCAATGTTTTTCCCGCGCCAGATCTCCGACCAGCCAAACCAGTGCAAAGAGCAGGCCCATCATGGGAATGTGCATGAAGCGGTCGGCCATGCCCTGGCGGCCCGTCTGGATAAAGCCGATCATCGGCAGCATGGTGCCCAGATACCAGAGCCAGCCCACCAGCAGATATTTACGCTCGCGGAATCGCCACACGAGCAGGCTGATGGCCGCCAGCGCCAGCGCCGCGAGGGCCGCGGTCGTCCACGTCAGCGTATTTTCGGGATGCGGATAATAGGGAGCCAGCCGCGCGGGCCAAACGGCCTTTCCGAGATACGCCAGGTAAGAAAAAATCGCATTTTTGAAACGCCAGCTGAAAGGCATCGTCGCCGTCAGCGCATGTTCGCGCGAATGCACATAAACGGTCACGGCTCCGCCTGCAGCGGCCATTACGAAGAGTGGAATTTTCTCGATCACGAGCGCGCCTAGAGCGGCGAAAAATGTTCGCGGCTTTCCTTCTGCGTCCGTTCCTGGCAGCCTGGCCAGTGGCCAATAATCCAGCAGCAGCAAGGCAAACGGGAAGGGAATGACCATCACTTTGGCTGTTATTCCCAGACCAAAAAACAAAACTACCCAGAGATAGCGTCCGGGAGCCGGTTTTTTTGCGTACCAGCCGTAAGCGCCGATCGCCAGCAGAAAGAAAAAAACACTGAGCACGGATTTACGTTCGGAGACCCACGCGACGGCCTCAACATTCAGAGGCTGCACAGCAAAGAGCGCCGCCACCGCAGCGCTTCGCAGCGTACGGCCGGTTGCCTGTTCGATCAGAAGAAACAGCAGCACTACGCCGAAAATATGCAGGAGAATGCTTGTGAAGTGGTGTCCTGCAGGATTTCCTCCGTAGAGTTGCACGTCCAGCATGTGCGAGAACCACGTGAGCGGATGCCAATTTGAAGAAGGATAGCTTGAGCCGAGAGCCCAGTGGATATCCGCCCACGTCAGTCCCCCCAGAACGTGCGGATTGCGGGTTACGTAATCCGGGTCGTCGAGATTGACAAACCCGTTGCGCATTGCCGGCGCGTAGACCGCGGCCGTCCCCAACGCCAGCAGAATCGCGAGAAAAACGACCAGCCGCCAGTCTCCCGGTTGCGTTGGATCCGGAAGATCCGGACGAGCGCTCTGGTGCCCGTTTGTTTGGGAAAGGAAACTCACGGTCAAACCAGCCTATCAAAACCGCGGCGGGTTCCGTTGCGCCGCGATAATCGGGCAACAGGATTAGTTACCGGGCCTCCTCCCGGTCTTCTTTTGATAACGACAACCGAACAATGCTGCGAGCTTCTCCGCGAAGCTGGCGCCGAACTCAGTACAATCGAAATCACACAGTGGCCATCGATACGCAAGCTCACGAGCAGCTTCTCCGGCACCGCCGGGTTTGGGAGCAAAAACCCATCTTGCGGCGCGTCTACAAGGACGAGTTTTTCGCGCGACTGCTCGCTTTCCGAAAACAAAACGGAATTTCCATTGAAGTTGGCGCTGGTCCCGGTTTTTTCAAACAGTGCGCGCCAGACATTGTCTCGACAGACCTCATCTGGTGCCCCTGGCTCGATACCATCGCCGACGCACAGCAGCTTCCTTTCCGGTCGAGCAGCGTAGCCAACGTTTTCGGCTTGGACATGCTGCATCATCTGGCTACGCCGATGACTTTTTTAACTGAGGTTTCGCGGATTCTGGTGCCGGGCGGCCGATTAATTCTTGTCGAGCCGTGGATCACGCCTTTTTCCTATTTTATTTTTCGCTTTTTGCATCAGGAGCGTTGCGATCTTTCCGAAACTCCCTGGGAAAGTCAAACAGGCGCAGCTCCCGAGAAAATGGCCTTCGACGGGAATCAGGCCATTCCGTACCTGCTCTTCGGGCCCAAACGTCGCTTGATCACGCTAAATGCTCTGCCGGAGCTCAAGGTTCTTGCGCTCGAGCCATTTTGCCTCTTCGCCTACCTGCTGAGCGGGGGGTTCAAGCCCATGAATCTCTTGCCGGAATCGCTTTATCCAGCTCTTTCGAAATTCGAGCGCGCGACTTCGCCTCTGTGGCGCGGTCTCGCCGCTCTGCGTGTCTTGCTTGTGCTCGAGAAAGCCAGCTAGATCCGACGGCGATGCGAACTGCTCCAAATATTCTCGAGGGAAGGCAACTCACCGCATGAGCAACAAGGCCTCCGGGAATATTTTCACGCGCTTGTACAACCTAGCCCGCTCCGCGGGGCTTTTCGAAATGCCGCTGTTCAAGCGACTGTTTTTATCTTCGTATTTTTTTTATAAGCGATGGTACGAAGATCCGTTTTGGGCGCTTGCAAAACGAAGCCCGGAGCTTTTCACGGGCGGCGATATTCTCGATATCGGCGCGAATATCGGCTACACAGCCTGCGTTTTCGCTGCTGCCCGCAAGCAGCCGGCGAAGATTTATGCGTTCGAGCCTGACCTTGCCAGCTTTGTGACTCTCGGAGAAACTATTCGCCGCAAAAATCTAGGCGATGTCGTGGAAGTATTCAACATGGCTGTCGGCAACGCCGATGGCTCAATCGAGTTTTGGCACAACGAAGAGCATTCGGCCGATCATCGCGTGGTCACGGAACAGTTCAAGGCATTGCGGCATGCCGGCGAGAAGATCACGACGGTTGAGGTTACCAGTGTGGACAACTTTGTCGCGGCCCGGAATCTGCAGAACCTCTCCTTCATTAAGATCGATGTGCAGGGCTATGAACTTGCCGTCTGCGAGGGGATGCGCCGCACGCTGGAAAAATTCCCGTCCATATTTATCGCCCTCGAGTATGCCCCCGCGGGGATGCGCGAGCTTGGCTTCGAACCGCGCGCGTTGCTCGATTTTTTTCGCCTGGCCGGTTACCAGCTGCACGTTTTGACCCGCGCGGCCACCACGCTAGCTTCGGATAATCAGGCGATTGATCTCGCAGCGGAGCGCTCCGGTTACGTCGATCTACTTTGCTCCAGGAAAATACTTGGCTAGCCCTGTGAGGCTCCGTTTTGCGGAAGCCGTACGGGCTTTTTTCTGAATCCCATCTTGATGCGCACGAGCCCCACCCAGGTCATCTTTAGCAATTGCAGCCCGTGCCGGAAGCGCTGGATGTTTGTTTCGCCGTACGTGCGCGCCAGATAGCGGACGGGCACGTCCACGATTTCCAGGCCCAGCTCCGCTGCAGGAAAAAGCAGCTCGAAATCGCCGAAGGGGTCGAATTCGCCAAAGTCTTTTCGCCACGCGACCATGCGCTCGTAATCGTGGCGCGTGACCAGCTTCGTGCCGCACAGAGAATCGCCCAGGCGCACGTCCAGAATCGCGCTGAGCATTTTCGCGAAAAAAATATTGCCCATGCGGTTCAAGAAGCGCATGGCTGCGCCTTCCATCGGATAGACAAGGCGCGAGCCGTTGATGAAATCGCCGTGGCCCTGGTCGTAGGCAAAGGCGAAGCGCGAAAGCATCTCCGGCGGCATGGTCAGATCGGCATCCAAAATCACGAGCAAGTCTTCTCTCGCGTGAGAAAAGCCCAGTCGCACCGCGTCCGCCTTGCCTTTGCCGGGCTGTTGGACGGCCAGAATGCGAAACTGGTCGCGATAGACGGTGGAGACACGCAGAATTTCTTCCCAAGTTCCGTCCGTCGAGTGGCCCTCGACGAAAATAATTTCCGCCTCGCGGCCCAGGTCCGGGAAGCGCTTCAGCGCATTCTCGATGTTGCCGCGTTCGTTGCGAGCGGGGATGACGCAGGACAGGCCCTGTTGCGATGACGGCACGAGCGGTCGCATCACGACCACGGACGTCAGACTCAGCCAGCGCGCCAAAGGCACGAGGGGCATTACGCGATTGATGACCGTCCCGAGTCCCAGCATTTTCCAGGGGCAGTAGATGGCGAGGCGCTGGCGCACGATCTCGAAGCCCGCTACTTTGGCGATGTTTTCCAGATCGACGCGCGTCACAAAGGTGCTCGGCAGATCGCCCTTCCGGATTCCCATACGGTTGGTGAGGTAGTAGGCCCAACGCAGGTACGGATTGTAGAGAACGACCATGAGGCGCGAGGTGCGCGCGAGCTTCGCCTTCAATTGCATCAGCAGCGCTTGGATGTCGAAGTCGTGGTTGAAGGTGCCGTTGATCAGAATCGCCGTGCGCTTGTCGTGCTCTTGGGTCAAGTCGGGGAACGGCTCGTCCTTGCCAACCGTTTCTTTGCGCGGCGCGTCGACCGCGGCGAGCAGCCCGCCTTTGTCGTCTTCGCGCGGCAGCCATTGAACCACGCGGTCGTAGTATCTCGTGAGCGAGGAAATCTCCGCGGCGAGAAAGGCGTTCACGTAGGTGCGCCAGCCAGGGGCGGCGTTGTCCGACAGGTCTTCCGCCTGCCTTGCTTTGCCGTCTGTTTCGACTTCGCGCTGCATCTCGGTCAATGGGGCCATCCCAAACTTTGTACCATGTTTCGACTCCTGACGAAGTTCGATCGCCTTGCCTGGCGTCGAGCAGGTAATCATCGATTCCATGAGATCCGCGACTTGCGGCACGTGAAACAGGCAACGGATTTCACGACTGGCACGGCCTGATCAGACGGTGCTGTGACGAGAGAACAATCCACTGAGGCATGCACGGGCAGGCCAAAGGGCCTGCTCCTTGCCCTTACTTGTCGGTTATCGGGACTTCTTCGAAGGGTGTCGTGACTGGGGTAATCAGATCAACCTTTCCTACAGTTACCGGCGGCGCGACAAACTTGGCCCACCATACAGCGGATTGGCCCCCGGCTAATCTCAGGCAGACGCCTGGCAGGCCGCAGGATGAATCAGCACCGGGAGCCAGATACGAGCCGTTCCTATCTTTTGCGACCGGGAACTTCCTCGTTCCGGATAGGACGTAGAATCTGTCGTACGCCGTGTTGGGGGCGCGAACATAAAAATTGATCGCCGCACTCGAGGTGTTATGGAAGCGAATTTTGACGTTGAGAACCCCGTCGGAGCGCTTGCATTGGATGATCTCGGCATCCACACCCGGTGTGCTTGTGTTCAGACTCTCTACGATGTCTGAACTCCCGGTATCAGGTCGACCCGGAGCCCGAGAGCCCGGTTCCGGCGGGGACGTAGTTGAGCCCGGGACGTCCGCCGCCGGTGCGGAGCCTGGCAGCTTGGGTTGCGGTTCGGCCGCTGCGCTGGCAAGTAGGTCGATTCTCTCGCTGCTTCCTTCGATCGCAGCCTGCATAAAACTATAGTTCCACTTCCCCACGGCCTTCTGAGCCTTGACATAGACGGTGGCTTTGCCCTTCGGTCCGGTGAGCGGGACCGCTAGATCAGCATTGCCCGAGCTGTTTGAAACGTTGATGGAACCGACCACGAACCAGCCTTCGCTGATGGGAGCCCCTAGGTGCCCCCTAATGGCCGGGTTCGACTGCGCCCTGCTAACAGCTTCCTTGGCCACATCGGACCCTCGAATAGCGCCTACAATCAGGCTGAAAATACCAAACAGGAAAGCTGCCCCGCACACCGCCAGCGCGATCAGGAGCCAAAACCAGTTTCTTGCCAGCCAACTCTTCTGGTGAGTCGGAGTCCGTCCGGAAGTGGGCACCGCACCCTGGGGTATGTAACTGGGCGGCGTGGACATGAGTTACTCCTTAGGCCATGCGGTAAGGGTATGCATCCATAGCGGGTGCAAGACGAGAAGACCCGAATCTTCCTTTTGAATTCAAATGCGCGGACAGTCTACACCCATCCCGCACGTCGCCCATAGGCTTCTCCATTGTTGAGATCGCCGGCTGATAACGCAAGCTTCGCATCTCTTTTCGCGCCACCTCATTCGTTGACACGCCGCGAGGCGTCCGTTACGCTTTTGAGTTTACTCGGGCGAGTTTATTGCACTCGGGAGAACGGACTAGACCGCCGCATGGCTGAAGAAAAGTTACCTACGCGCGCACAGGATTTTTCTGAGTGGTACAACCAGCTGGTCTTAAAGGCGCAGCTTGCCGACTACGCTCCGGTGCGCGGCTGCATGATCGTGCGACCGTATGGTTGGGCGCTGTGGGAGAACATGCAGCAGGCGCTCGACCGGCGATTTAAAGCGACCGGGCATCAGAACGTTGCGTTCCCGCTGCTGATTCCGCGGAGCTTTATTGACAAAGAGAAGCATCACGTCGAGGGATTTTCGCCGGAGCTGGCGGTGGTAACGATTGGCGGTGGCGAAAAGCTGGCGGAGCCTCTGGTGATCCGGCCGACTTCGGAAACGATTATCGGGCACATGTGGTCGAAGTGGATTCAGTCCTACCGCGACTTGCCGGTCTTGATGAACCAATGGAACAGCGTGGTTCGGTGGGAATTACGGACCAAACTTTTTCTCCGCACGCTGGAATTTTACTGGCAGGAAGGGCATACGGCGCACGCCACGCGCGGAGAAGCAGAAATCGAGACGCGGCAGATGCTCGATATCTATGCGGATTTTGCCGTGAACGATGCGGCGATTCCGGTGATTCCCGGCAAGAAATCGGATGCGGAGAAGTTTGCAGGCGCGGACGTTACGTATTCGATCGAAGGAATGATGGGTGATGGGAAGGCCCTGCAGTCCGGGACGTCGCATTTCCTGGGGCAGAATTTTGCCCAGGCCTTTGAAGTGAAGTATCTGGATCAGGGCGGGCAGCTGCAGCATTGCTGGACGACTTCGTGGGGGCTCTCGACGCGCGTGATCGGCGCGATCATCATGGTGCACGGCGACGATCAGGGGCTGGTTTTGCCGCCAAAGCTGGCGCCGTATCAGGTGGTGATCGTGCCGATTTACAAGACCGACGAAGAGAAGAGTTCGGTAATCGAGGCGGCGCGGAAGTTGAAGTCAGAATTGGTTGCGACGAACGTGCGCGTCACATTGGACGGGCGCGAAGGGCCGAGTCCCGGCTGGAAGTTTAATGATTGGGAGATGCGCGGAGTGCCCGTGCGCGTCGAGCTGGGGCCGAAGGATGTGGCGAAGTCGGCGGCGGTGCTGGCGCGACGAGATCGCCCCGGTAGAGAAGGAAAGATCAGCTCGCCACTCCGGGGGATGCCGGAGGCGATTGCGCAACTGCTCGTGGAAATTCAGCAGGCGATGCACGACAAGGCCCTGGCGTTCCGCAAAGCGAATACGCACCATGCGAAGTCGTACGATGAACTGAAGATGGCGGTTGAAAACGGCTTCGCGTATTCGTATTGGTGCGGAAGCGCGGATTGTGAAGCGAAGATTAAGGAAGAAACGCGGGCTACCATGCGCTGCATCCCCATCGATCAGTCCCTTGGCGAAGAGAATGCGAAGGTGGATGGCGATGGAACTTGCGTTTATTGCGGTCAGCCGGCGCCGGAGCGGGCCATTTTTGCGCGGGCTTATTGAGATTCAAACGTGACGGGCCAGCACGGAACGGATTGGAGCTCGGCAGAAGGCCGCAAGAGAAGGCAGGCTGGAGCCTGTCTTGCCCTGCACCCGTAGCATTCCGGAAACATGCGGTGCGGCAACGTCTCGACACTCTGTGCACGGGGTGCTAGCGTTGCTTTATAGACAGCGGCTGAATATTGCTGCGCTATGTCGCGCTTTCTCTACTGTCGGCGCCCGGAGAAGATTTTCGTGCACTTTGCTGGCATCCGTAAACGGAATTCGATCGCGCAGCGCCGCAGCTCCGAGCGCGGCGAAGGCAAGTTGAAGACCGTCGTTTTTGTTGCCGTGGGTTTACTGGCGATCTACATAGCCTTCAAGCTTGTGCCGCCTTACGTTTCCGAATACCAGTTGCAGGACAAGATGCAGGAAATGGCGCGCTTCGGCATCGTGAATCACTATTCTGAGGAGCAGATTCGCGACAATATTTTCAAAGTTGTGCAGGATTTGGATGTTCCCGTGAAGCGCGAGGACATCAAGGTCTCGGTAACCCAGTCCCTGGTGAAGGTATCGCTGGAATATACGGTTCCGGTTGATCTGCTCTTCTACAGTACTGAGCTGCACTTCACACCTTCCAGTGAGAACAAGTCTCTTTTTTAGCGGTTTTGCATTTTCCGTTCGAACTGCTGGACTCTGGCCTGAATCCGTGTCGCTGCCCGGTCTTGTTCGAGCGCTTCCGCCGCCGACACCCCTCCCGGCGGTCCAACTACGCGCACGGATTCAAGCAACATTTACCCTGCGAACTCCGTCTTTCTTAGTGTTGGGTGTTGCGAGACAATAGAGGATCAGCCCCGGGAGCAATCGTTTGCGCATTCGAATTGCAAAAGGCTTTTTCACTTCTAAATGGGGCTTGACGCTCTTGGGGATCATCTTCGCCCTGTTTCTCACCACCGGCGGGATTTTCACTTATTACTACGTCAAATATTCGCGAATGATCGATGCGCGTTTGACGGGCAAGGTGTTGCAGAACACGACGCAGATTTTCTCCGCGCCCGAATACATTTCCACCGGGCAAGCTTGGACCGCGGAAGATCTGACGACCTACTTGACCCGCATCGGATACCGCCCCGAGGCAGACGAAAATTCGCTCGGGCAGTACACCGTCGAGGGAAACACGGTGGATATCCGGCCTTCGAAGCTTTCCTACTTTGGCGGTTCGAACGCCCTGGCAGTGCAATTCAACGGGAAAACGATCCGGTCGATTCGCCCGCTTTCCGGCGGAGGAAGCCTGGATACGGCGCAGATCGAGCCGGAACTGATCACCAATCTTTTTGACAGTGCGCGAGAGAAGCGCCGTCCGGTGCGGTATGAGGATTTGCCGCCCGAGCTGGTGCACGCGATCCTCTCGGCGGAGGACAAGCGGTTTTTCGATCACGGCGGATTTGATTTCATTCGCATCGTGGGCGCGGCCTGGGCGGATATGCGGCACAGCTCCTCCCACTACCAGGGCGCGAGCACCATCACCATGCAGGTGGCGCGCACGTTTTTCTTTTCGAACGAGCGGACCATGCGCCGGAAAGTTGCCGAGGCGATGGTTTCGATCGAGCTCGAGCAGCGATTCAATAAGCAGCAGATTTTCGAGCTTTATGCCAACGAGGTCTATCTTGGGAATCGCGGGAGTTTCGGCATCCGCGGGTTCTCTGAAGCCAGCGTAGCGTATTTCGGAAAGGACTTGAGGCAGCTTTCGATCGCCGAATGCGCGTACCTCGCGGGAATCATTCGCGCTCCTAATTATTATTCCTCAGCCGACCGGCATCCGGAGCGCGGGGCGCAGGCGCGAGACCGCGTGCTGACGCAAATGCTGGAGAACAAGTACATCACACAGGAAGAGTTGGATGATGCCAAGCATGCGCCGCTGAAGATTGTGCACACGGCCGGGTCGGCGAGCGAAGCGCCGTACTTTGTGGACATGGTCAAGGACCATCTCCTTGACAAGTATTCCGAGAACGAGCTGCTCAGCCAGAATTTCCGCGTGTACACGACGCTCGATCCTGCGCTGCAGCGGGCCGCAGCTGCGGCTGTGGATGCGGGAGTGAAAAACGTCGATTTGCTGCTGGCGAAAAGATACGACAAGTGGCGCAAGGAAGCGGCGAAGAAAGGAAGTACAGAAGCGATTCCGCAGGTGCAGATTGCGCTGGTGGCGATCGATCCACGCACGGGCGAAATCAAAGCGGTGATCGGGGGACGGGATTACGGCCAGAGTCAACTGAATCACGCTCTGGCGCATCGCCAGCCTGGGTCAGTGTTCAAGCCTTTCGTGTACGCTGCGGCGTTTGACAACGCCGTGGACGGCGTGCAACCGGTAATCACGCCAGCGACGACCATTGACGACGAGCCTACGACATTCGAATTCGACGGCAAGGAATACACGCCTAATAATTATGGCGAAAAATTCATGGGCCACGTCACGGTGCGGGAAGCGTTGACAAATTCCCTGAACGTGGCGACCGTGAAGGTGGCTGAGCTGATCGGTTACGGGCGGGTAGTGCAGATCGCGCGGCAAATGGGGCTTGGCAACAACATCCAGGCGACACCGGCCGTGGCACTGGGCGCCTACGAAATGACGGCGGTGGACGTGGCCGGGGGATACACGGCGTTCGCCAACGGTGGCATTCGGGCGGAACCGCAATTCCTGCACAGCGTGGTGAGCGCTGATGGAAGCGTGCTAGAGAAATTTACGCCGCAGACGCACCAGGTGCTTGATCCACGCGTGGCATTCCTGGTTACGAGTCTGCTGAAAGACGTTTTGAACAAAGGGACCGGTGCGGGAGTTCGCGCGCGGGGTTTTACGCTGCCCGCGGCTGGAAAGACGGGGACTTCCCGCGACGGCTGGTTTGCCGGATACACTTCGAATCTGTTGACGGTGATCTGGGTCGGTTTTGACGACAATCGCGATTTGGGCCTGACCGGTGGCGCGGCGGATGCCCCCGTCTGGGCGGACTTCATGCTGCGCGCAACGGCGCTACCCGCCTACCGCGACGTCAGGGACTTCACTATGCCGGATGGGGTGCAGTCCGTCTTGATCGATCCCGAATCGCTCGAACTTGCCACCCCAAACTGTCCAACGACGCGCGAAGAGGTTTACGTCGCGGGGTCGGCGCCGACGGCGTTTTGCGAATTGCACGGGGGGAGCGCCGCAGTCTCTTCTTCGGGTTCCTGGCTGTCCCACGTTTTTGGTGGTGGCGAACCCAAACCGCCCCAAACAGACGCGCAGGGCAACCCCATAGCCCCGTACGATCCCAACCGGCCGCCCAATGCCTCCGGCCAGGGGACCCCTAGTGATCCTGCCGCTCCACCTGGCGAAAAGAAAAAGAACCCTTTACAGAAGATTTTTGGTATCTTTGGGGGTAAGAAGAAGGACCCCGACAAGGCTAAGCCTCAACCAGATACGCCTCCGCCGGAGAAGGGAGACTCGCCATGACTCAGGCAAGAGTGGCGTTTCCAGCCAGTATTCTCTTCTTGACTCTTTCGATTCCCGCTGTAGGACAAACTCTCGAAGGTACCCGGTCGATGGTTATGGCGCCCGGCGTGGCCCAAGTGCCTTCGCCGCAGGACCCCGTAATCGTGGTGCGCCCGGAAATGACGGACGAGCAGATGGGCGACCTGTATATGGTCCGGAAACAGTACCGCGAGGCCGCGGGGATGTTCAAAAAGCTCTCGGATCAAGATCCGCGGAATCCCGTGTATCTGAACAAGCTCGGCATCGCTCTGCACCAGCAGGAAGCGTTGGGGCTGGCGCTGAAATATTATGAGCGGGCCGTCAAAGTCGACCCGAGGTACGCGGACGCGGAAAACAACGTCGGCACGATTTGGTATCAGCGGAAGAAATATGAGAAAGCCATAAAAGCATATCAAAAAGCGATTGCCATGCGGACGGACATGGCGGTGCTCTACAGCAATCTGGGCTATGCTTATTTTGGGGACAAGAAATACGAGGAAGCTATTTCCTCTTTCCGGCGCGCGTTGGCGTTGGATCCGCTTCTTTTCGAGCACAACGGATCGCGCAGCGGATCGATCTTGCAAGACCGCTCCGTCGAGGATCGCGGCCGGTTTTATTATATGCTGGCGAAGTCCTATGCTCAGGCTGGCGACCTCGACCGCTGCATCCATTACCTGCGCAAGGCGAAGGATGAAGGGTACAAACAGTTCGCTGATATAAAGAAAGATCCGGCTTTTGGTACGGCCCTCAAGGATCCTGCGGTGCAGGAACTGCTCGTGCCGAAACCGGCTGACGCCACGCAGTTATAGTTGGAAATAGAGGCTCTGCTCCCCGACGAGGGAGGGGGCTCGCCCTTCCAGCTTCACCTCGAAACTCGCCAAATTGTCTTTTAGCAATCAACGTGCTGTCCGTGGGCTGGGTCCGCCTGCCGCCTTTGATGGACCTCGCGATGGGTAATGGTTGGCAACGGTTTCCACGCAATGCTCACGATGCGGCTGCGGGCCTCTGCTACAATGAAGTGAGCATGAAGCAGTCCGTCTTCAGCGCGCAATCCTTTGTCCTTTTTTGCACAATTGCCTTTTGTTGCTTGATCCCTCCTTCTGTTATTGCGCAACAGCCTTCTGCGGGCTCTGGGGCTGGCCCAGGCGCGCGGGGACCTGCCTCCGATGCTTCCCAACAGGGGATCTATCTTGTATTTCCATTTGAGAATGTGGGGGCGTCTCCTCGCTTGGATTGGCTGGGGGAAGGGCTTGAAGAGCTCACGATTCAGCGGCTATCCGCGGCCGGGCAGCAAGTGTATTCGCATGCCGGGCGCACCGGTGAACTGGATCGCTCCGGGCTTCCTCCGGCCGCAAAACTTAGCAGAGCCTCGATGCTGCGCATCGCGCAGAACATGGATGCGGATTACGTGATTTTTGGCAGGTTTACGTCCGAGGGACAGTCGCTCGTGGTCGAGTCTCAGATTCTGCGCGTGAGCCCGACGAAGTTGCTTCCCGCCGTCCGGGAGACGGGCCCGCTCGATACGCTCATGGACCTGCATCAGCGGTTGCTGTGGCGACTGCTCGCGGCCAATGATCACGCCTACCAGCGAAGTCTCGAAGAATTCTCGAAAGTGCAGCGGCCTCTGCGTTTGGACGCATTTGAACATTACGTGCGCGGCTTGCTGGCCAGCGAGGATGATCCGCGGCTGCGGGAGCTTCGGGAAGCCGCGCGTCTCGAGCCGGAGTGGCCAGACCCTGACTTCGCGATTGGCGACACCTATTACACGCGGCGAGACTGCGACTCGGCGCTGATCTGGTTTGCGAAAGTTCCGAAAACACATGACCGCTACGTCGAAGCGGTCTTCGCGACGGGTGTTTGCCGGTTGTTAATGAACCAGCCGGACAAAGCCGAGGAAGTTTTCGTGTCGCTGCAGCTAGCGCTGCGCGACAATTTGGTTTCCGGCGCGGACTTGCCGGAGATTCTGAATAATCTTGCGCTGGCCCGCGCACGGCAGAACAAAACGCCCGAAGCGCTGGCCGATCTGCGCCGCGCGGCGGAGCTGGATCCCGAGGAGGACGACTATCCCTTCAACCTGGGATTGCTGGCGCTCGGCGCGAATGATTTTGCCGGCGCTGCTGGCTATTTTCGCGAAGCATCCGAGCGCGAGCCGGACAAGGCGGAAAACCGCGCGCTGATGATTGTCTCGCTTGAGAAGGCAGGCAAGAAAGCGGAAGCCGATCAAGAACGCGATACGGCGGCGGAGACTTTTGGCCCCGATGCGCTTCCCGTCGTGCGAGTCGATACGAAGAAGGATACGTTGCTCCATCTGGAGCGCGTGCGCACTGAGATGGATACGACGGCGCTGCGTCTGGAGATTGTGTCGGCTGGAGACTCCGCCAGTGCGGCGGCCGCAACAACAGCGGCCGACACTCCTGCGGCGCACATCCGGCGCGGGCGGCAGGAACTTTCGGCAGGCCGCGTCGATGCCGCCGAAACTGAGTTTCGCGCCGCTCTAGCGGGTGATGCCGGCAGCGCATCCGCGCACAACGGGCTTGCGGAAGTCTACCGGCGCCGGGCGAAATTGGACGACTCGGCGAAGGAACTGCAGGCTTCGCTCGAGATTCGCGATTCCGCGGCGGTGCGCACGACGCTTGCGCGCGTCTATCTCGAACAGAAAAAATTGGATTTGGCGCGCACCGAATTGGAGCGCGCCCTGAAACTTGCGCCCAAGTATTCCGATGCGAAAGAATTGCTGGAACATTTGCAGAAGGCCAAGCCCGCGGGAGGCGCACAATGAGCGCTTATCGTTTGGTTCAGAGAGTTTGTGGCTCCGGACGATTCGGTGCTCTGGCGCGGGCGATTCTTTGCGGCGCGTGCATCGCGGCCGCATTTCTAGTGCTTCCGTCCGCTACAGCCGATGAGCATTCGACGAATCCGCTGGTGCTGCAGCTCCATCTCGACCGCGAAGTCGAGCCCGTGCTGGCCACCTACATCGATGAGGGCATTGCCGACGCCGCGAGCCGGCGTGCGGCGCTTGTTCTGATCACCATGGATACGCCCGGGGGACTGGGCGAGTCCATGAAGGACATCATCCAGCACATTTTGACTTCCCCTGTGCCTGTCGCTGTTTACGTCTCCCCCACGGGTGCACGCGGCGCCTCAGCAGGTTTCTTTATACTTCTCTCGGCGGACGTCGCGGCCATGGCTCCTGCGACGCATACCGGTGCGGCTTCTCCTGTGATTTCCATCGGGGGATTTCAACTGCAAGTTGACGAGACTATGCGCCGGAAATTGTTCAACGACACCACTGCCTTTTTGCGGAGCTATTCGGAGAAACGCGGCCGCAACCCAACGCTTGCTGAAACAGCGGTGACGGATGCGAAGGCGTTCACGGAAAAGGAAGCGCTGGACGGGAAGTTGATCGATTTGATCGCCTCCTCTCCCGAAGATCTTCTGCGGCAACTCGACGGTCGAACCCTCACGCGTTTCGACGGCACGAAGACCGTTCTGACGCTCAAAAATGCGTCGATTAGCTCGTTTCAACTCTCTGCGCGGCAGAGTTTCCTCGCGCGCATCGTCGAACCGGACGTTTTCTTCGTGCTACTGATGGTCGGCGCGCTCGGGCTATACACGGAATTCACTCATCCCGGAATGGTTGCGCCCGGGGTGATTGGAGGTATCTGCGCGGTGCTGGCGCTTTATGCGATGCACATTTTGCCCGTAAATTTCGCGGGAGTAATGCTGATTCTGCTGGCCGTCGCGTTATTTATTCTGGAGGCTAAGTTCACGAGCCACGGCGTCCTGGCCATTGGCGGTATCATTTCGATGATGCTTGGCGCGATGTTCCTGATCCGTTCGCCCCTGACTTCCGGTGGAGTGAGCCTGGGAGTAGCGCTGGCAGCCACGCTACCATTTGCGCTCATCACCGTTTTTCTGATGCGACTGGTGCTGCGCTCGCGCTCGTGGAAGTCGACGACGGGAAGGGAAGAGCTGATTGGCGAAGAGGGTATCGCCATCTCCGGATTAGGCGCCGGCGCGGAAGGGATGATTCGCGTTCACGGCGAACTTTGGCAAGCCGTCTCTCCGCGAGCCGTGCCGGAAGGAAGGCCCGTACGTGTTCGAAGCGTCGAGGGCCTGAAGTTGCACGTCGAGCCGGAGGAAGCGGCGGTCACAGAAAACAAGTAGAATGCACTCACGTTCGGGAGGATAAATATGCCGGAGTTTGGTCTTCTTGGGGCCGCCATAATCATTGGGATTTTGCTGATTTGGTTTTGGAATTCTCTCTACATCATTAAGGAATGGGAACGCGGCGTGGTCCTGAGGCTGGGACGATTGCTGCCTGAGGCCAAAGGCGCGGGCATTAACCTGGTTTTTTGGCCTATTGAAACTCTATATCGCATTAACCTGAGGTTGGAGACACTCGACGTTCCGCCGCAAGACATCATCACGCGCGATAACGTTTCCGTGAAGGTGAACGCGGTCTGTTATTTTCGTGTCGTGGACGCCAATCTCGCGATGTCTCAAGTACAGAATTATCAATACGCGACGTCGCAGCTTGCACAGACAACTCTCCGTAGCATCGTGGGCCAGTTCGAGCTCGATGAAATCCTATCCCAGCGCGACCGGGTGAACGCCAAGCTGCAGGTGATCCTGGATCAGGACACCGAGCCCTGGGGCATCAAAGTCTCGAAGGTGGAAGTCAAGCAAGTCGATATTCCGGAACAGATGCAACGCGCCATTGCGAAGCAAGCAGAAGCGGAACGCGAGCGCCGCGCCAAGGTAATTCACGCGCAGGGCGAATTCGAAGCGTCGCAAAAACTCGCCGACGCCGCGAAGGTTTTGGAGACGCAGTCTTCCGCGATTCAGCTGCGCTATCTGCAAACTTTGACGGAGATAGGTGTCGAGAAGAACACAACGATTGTTTTCCCCCTGCCCATCGATATCATTAATAGCTGGGTACAAGCGCTAGGGGGACAGAAAAAGTAAGAATGGCTTCTGGGGGAAAACGAGGGAACGCCGGAGAGCGTGTGCTCGAAGGACGGCACGTCATTGGCCTGTTCATGCTGATGCTGCTGTTTTCTGGCCTGTTCTTTACGTTGGGTTACGTCATGGGACGTGACGGCCAAGTGCGCGCAGCGACAGATTTGCGTGGTTTGCCGGATTCCGGTGTTCTACCGAAACCGGAAGTCGCGCCCAAGCCTTCCAACAAAAAGTCCGCGCCTGAGCCCCAAACAGGAACGGCGGCGCCCGCAAATTCCGATTGGGAGTTTTACCACGCAGGAGAGTCGAACAAGACCGACGATCGTCTGAAGCCAGTCGCCACGCCTTCGATAAGCCCGTCCACAACACCGGCAGTCGGAAAGAGCGGCAATTCTGCCAGACAGCAGCCCAGCCCGATTGCGAAGTCCATCGGCGTCGCGCCGGTGAGCACGAGCGGAGGCACCAGTCTGCAAGTTGCTGCGCTCACGAGAGAATCGGACGCGATGGCGCTTGCGAATACGCTGCGCAAGAAAAATTTTCCAACTTTTGTGCAGTCGCCGCAGGGGGATAAGTATTACCACGTGCTGGTCGGCCCCTATGCCGATCAAAAAGCGATAGATAACGCTAGGAAAGGCCTCGAGGTGGCCGGGTTTAAGGCCATCGTCAAGCACTGATGCCAGGGCGTCCGTGGCTCGGTTACCTTCGTCCGCATCCCGGTAGTGAAACTCCAGCATGGCTAAGGCTGTTTATTGCCGCGGTTTCTGGCGCGGCGCTTTCGTTTTCCTACACCGGCTTTTACCTCGGCATCTATTCCTGGGTGTGTGTCGGAATTTTGCTGGTCGTGCTTTTTGGCGCGAGTCCACGCCTGGCTTACGCTTGCGGATTCTTGCATGGTATCTGTTTTGTACTGACCTCCGTTCCATGGATCGCGGAGGTGCTGTCTGTCCATGGCGGACTTTCGCGCGCCGGCGGATGGGGAGTTTTATTGCTGATCGCTTCTGTGTGGGCCGCGGCAAACGGCGCGGCCACCTGGACGATCAACCGCCTTTCGCGGCGAAGTATCACGCTCGCCTGCTTCGGCGCGCCCTTCCTCTGGGTTTCGCTCGAGATGTTCCGCACCTGGCTGCCGGAAATCAGTTTTCCGTGGAACCTGCTCGGCTATCCAGCCGCGGCAAATGGCGCTTTGGTGCAACTTACCACGATTACCGGAATATACGGCTTGTCCTTTCTGGTCGCGGCGTTCAATGCACTCCTCGCGTGGAGCGACGCGGACACGCGGCATTCGCCGAAACGCCGTCTCGCGATTCTGCTCAGTGCCGCGGCTCTGGTGGTTGTGATCATGATGGCGGGGCCGCGATTCGTGCCTACGCCCTCAGCGAATCACATCGCTCGCGCCGTGCAGCTCAATTTTCCTGAGGCAGACGAATATCCGAGCGATTGGTTCACGCAGCATGCTTCGGATCTGGCTGAGGTTCAGCGCTTAAGTCTCGCGCCTTCGGCTCACCATCCCGATCTCTTGGTTTGGCCCGAAGCTCCAGCGCCCTTTTCGTTTCAAGATTCGCAATTCGCCTATTTGGCCTCCAACCTGGCGATTCACTTCCAGCATCCCTTTATCGTTGGCGTGGTGGAGTGGAAGCCGGAGACAGTTTCCACGGGCGGAAAGAGCCACGCGATCATGGCGCCTTACAACAGCGCTCTGATGTTTGACGCGCAAGGCCACCGTGTTTTTTCGTACGACAAAGTGCATCTCGTCCCGTTTGGCGAGTACGAACCGTTTCCGCTGATACATCGTGTAGTGACCAATGTCTCGAGCGAAGTCGGCGGTTTTCGGAAAGGCACCAAATACTCCGTCGGCCAGTTTTCAAGCGGAAATTCGTATGGCGTGTTCATTTGCTATGAAGCGATTTATCCCGGCGAGATTCGCCGCTTCGCTGCCAACGGCGCGCAGCTCTTCGTCAACATTTCGAATGACGGCTGGTTCGGCCATTCCGCTGCCGCCGAGCAGCATCTGCGCATGGCGCGAGTCCGCGCGGTCGAAAATCGCCGCTGGATTGTGCGTACCACCAACAGCGGGATCACCGCTTCGATCGATCCCTATGGCCGCATTTTCCGCCCGCTTCCGAAAGACGTGCGCGCTGCCGCCGATCTGCCCTACGACTTCCGAACGGACAAGACCATCTACACGCGCTTCGGCGATTGGTTCGCTTGGCTCTGCGTGCTGGTTTCCGCTATCCTGTTAGGACTAACTTTCAGAAAGGCAGTCTAGCGTCTGTTCCGATCTAGGGGACGCGCCCGGACACGACATGATTCTCGAAGATCTCCAACACCGCTACGAAGGCCTTAAACCACGCATCGCGCTCGTCCGGAGTTATCTTTGACGCCCCGCAATTCCGCGAACGTCTGAAGTCTCTCGAAGCCCGCGTCGCTCAGCCCGATTTCTGGAACAACCAGGAAGAAGCGCAAGCCGTCCTCCGCGATCGCAAGCGCGCTGAAGACCAGATCGCTGCGGAAGATAAGCTCGCAGCCATCTCCGGCGACATCGAAACGTACGTCAGTCTTGCGAAAGAAGAAACCAACGCCGAGCAGCGCAACGATCTGCTGAAGGACCTCGACCGCGAGCTAACAGCAGCAGAAAGCTATGTCGGCGAGCTCGAAACGAGGACGCTGCTTTCCGGCGAAACCGATCATCTCAACGCCATCATGACCATCAAGCCTGGCGCCGGTGGCACCGAGTCGCAGGATTGGGCCTCCATGCTGCTGCGCATGTATCTGCGCTGGGCGGAACGCAAAGGCATCAATGCCACCGTCATTGACGAAACTCCTGGCGAAGAAGCTGGCATCAAATCCGCAACGATCCAATTCGCGGGAGAAAATGCTTACGGTTTGCTGGCCGGAGAAACTGGCGTGCACCGCCTCGTGCGCATCTCGCCTTTCGACCAAGCTGCGCGGCGCCACACGTCCTTCGCTTCCGTCTTCGTCATCCCCGAAATTGACGACAAGATCGAAATCAATATTCGCCCCGAAGACCTACGCGTGGACACGTTTCGATCCGGCGGCAAAGGCGGCCAAAACGTTAACAAAGTCGAGACCGCCATCCGCATTACACATCTGCCGACCAACATTGTTGTGGGCTGTCAGGCGGAGCGCAGCCAACACAAGAACCGCGAGATCGCCATGAAGATGCTGCGCTCGCGCCTTTACGATCTCGAGGTGCAAAAACGCCAGGCCCATACAGACAAACTTGACGAGTCAAAGCTGGACATCTCCTTCGGCAGCCAGATTCGCTCCTACGTGATGCAGCCCTACCGCATGATCAAGGACCACCGCACCAAGTTCAGCGCCGGGGACGTCGACCGCGTCATGGATGGTGACATCGACCCCTTTATCCGTTCCTATCTGATGGCCAAAAAGAACAAGGGGAAGCTGGATGTCCAGCTGGATGACGACGAAGACGCCGCCTAAAGGCTTCGGCGCGTCTCCGCCCAATGCACCCAGCCGCCGTTCACCCCCGGTTTTCGACCGTTCGCTGCGTGTATAACTCATTTAGCTTCAATACGTTGATTCTTGGGCATCGCGATGGTACTTTTGTAAGGTTAATCGAATCCACTGTTGAATAGCCTGTCCCGGCGGGTGGTCCGCTGCGATTCACGAAGGAGAATGTCTTTTGAGCGAAGCCTTACGCAATTTTCTGTTCACCTCGGAGTCCGTTACAGAGGGCCATCCCGACAAGATTGCCGACCAAATTTCCGACGCGGTTCTAGATGAAGTGATGCGCCAGGACTCTAAAGGGCGCGTTGCTTGCGAAACGCTGGTCACCACTGGCCTTGCTGTAGTCGCCGGCGAAATCACCACTAGCGCTCTGGTCGATTACGACACGCTGGTACGGAACACCATTCGCGGCGTTGGTTACGACCGCGCCAAATACGGCTTCGATGCCGAAACTTGCGCCGTCATGTGCACCGTTAAGCGCCAATCGCCGGACATCGCCATGGGCGTCGATACCGGCGGCGCGGGGGATCAGGGCCTGATGTTTGGTTTCGCTTGCGACGAAACCGCCGAGCTGATGCCCATGCCCATCCAGCTAGCCCACCGCCTCACGCAGCGCCTCTCCGAAGTTCGCAAGTCCGGGAAAGTTGATTTTCTTCGCCCTGACGGCAAATCCCAGGTCACAATCGAGTATCGCGACGGCCGCCCCGCCCGTGTCGATTGCGTGGTCATCTCCACGCAGCACAGCGAAAAGGTTTCCAACGCCGATCTCCGCGACGCCATCACCGAGCACGTGATTCGCCCCATCATTCCCCCGGCGATGCTCGACAGCAAGACCAAACACCACATCAATCCCACCGGACGTTTTGTTATCGGCGGCCCCATGGGCGACGCTGGTTTGACTGGCCGTAAAATTATCGTCGACACCTATGGTGGCTACAGCCGCCACGGCGGCGGCGCTTTTTCCGGCAAGGATCCCTCGAAGGTCGATCGCTCCGCGTGCTACATGGCGCGCTACATCGCCAAGAACATTGTCGCCGCGGGACTCGCGCGCAAAGCCGAGGTTCAGCTTGCCTATGCCATTGGAGTCGCCGAGCCAGTCTCGGTGATGGCCGAGACTTTCGGCACTGCGGCTGTCTCCGAAGAGAAAATCACCGCGCTTATCCGCGAATATTTCTCGCTGACTCCCAAAGGCATCATCGAAACGCTCGATCTTCGCCGTCCCATCTATAAGGACACCGCTGCTTACGGCCATTTCGGACGCAGCGGCCCCGGCTTCACCTGGGAGCGCACCGACCGTGCGGATGCTCTGCGCAAGGCGGCCGGCCTCGGAGCAACAGCCACAGTGGAAGCTGTGGCACATCGTTAAGCTTGGCTCGTAACGCCGGTTCACGCCGGCATCTCAGTTTTTCCCGCGCGAAGTCCGTTTGCGGCGCAAAATTCGGATTAAGGAGAAAAAGTGTGGCTACCGCTGAACTAAAAAAAGGCGATGTGAAGGATATCGGGCTGGCTGATGCCGGCAAGCGCAAGATCGAGTGGGCGCATCAACAGATGCCTGTTCTCGAAATAATCCGCAAGCGCTTTGTGAAAGAGCAGCCGCTCAAGGGATTGCGCGTCTCCGCTTGTCTGCACGTGACCAGCGAAACCGCGAACCTGATGATCGCGTTGCGCGATGGCGGAGCAGACGCTGTGCTTTGCGCGTCGAATCCGCTTTCCACGCAAGACGAAGTCGCGGCATCGCTGAATCGCGACTACAACATTCCGACGTACGCCATCAAGGGCGAGGACAACGAGACGTACTACTCGCATTTGCGCGCGGCGCTCGAGCATAAACCGCAATTCACCATGGACGACGGCGCGGATCTGGTCACTATGCTTCTTACGAAGCGCACCGATCTGGTCGCCAACGTTATCGCAGGCACCGAAGAAACCACCACCGGAGTCATCCGACTCCGCGCAATGGCCAAAGATGGCACGCTGAAGTATCCGATTATCGCCGTCAACGACGCAGAGACAAAACATTTCTTCGACAATCGCTACGGAACGGGACAATCCACGCTGGACGGCGTGATTCGCGCCACCAACCTGCTTCTCGCTGGCCTCAAAGTGGTCGTCGCGGGCTACGGCTGGTGCGGCCGCGGCGTTGCGATGCGCGCCAAGGGACACGGCGCTGACGTCATCATCACCGAGATCGACCCGACAAAAGGAATCGAAGCTGTGATGGACGGGTTCCGCGTGATGCCCATGGCCGAAGCGGCCAAGCATGGCGACGTCTTCATCACCGTCACCGGCAACAAGAGCGTGATTCGCGCCGAGCACTTCGAAGCCATGAAGAGCGGGGCAGTTGTCTGCAATTCCGGCCACTTCAACGTCGAAATCGATATTCCCGCTCTCGAGAAGCTTTCCACCGGCAAGCGCGAAGTGCGCCCGCTCGTTGATGAGTACTTGCTGAAGGATGGCCGCAAGGTTTATCTGCTCGGCGAAGGCCGCCTGGTGAATTTGGCTACCGCCGAAGGACACCCGGCCGCCGTTATGGATATGAGCTTTGCCAACCAGGCTCTCTCGGCTGAATACCTGCTGCAAAATTACAAGCAGCTAAAGCCGCAGGTTTACGTCGTGCCCCAAAATCTCGACAAGGAAATCGCGCGCCTCAAGCTCGATAGCATGGGCCACAAGCTGGACAAGCTAACCGCTGAGCAGGAGCACTACCTGGCCTCCTGGCAAGAGGGGACCTGAGCAGGACAGACGCTCTTGTCTGTCTTCCTGCCCTTTCGTGGTTTGTCGAGGCAGGCATTCCCGTTTCCCCTCACGCACTTTCCTCTTGGGGCGCACTAAACCGCGCCCCTTTTTCTTGTAAACTTAGCTCAGCTTCATCCAGGTCACGCTCATGTGGGATCTCTGTACCAATGCACTCGACACCGCCCGTCTCCGCGGCGCAACCTACGCCGACGTTCGCATGATGCATCTGCGCCAGCGCGACTTGACCACAAAGAATGGCCAGGTCGGCACGCTAGCACAGTCTGAATCGATTGGCATCGGCATTCGCGCGCTAGCACACGGCGCATGGGGCTTTGCCTCGACCGATCGACTCACCCGTGAGGGCGTTTCCGCCTGCGCCGGCGAAGCCGTCTCGATCGCCAAAGCTTCCTCCCTGGCAAAACGCGGTGATGTCGAAATGGTTCCGGAAGACGCCTATGTCGATAGCTGGCAAAGCCCGTTTCGCAAAGATCCGTTCGAACTCCCGTTGGAAAATCAGCTCGCTCTTCTGCTCGCCGCGGACGCCGAAATGCGCCGCATCAAGGGCGTCACGCTCACCGAAGCCGGCCTGCAGTTCCGCAAGATAGACTCGTGGTTCGCTTCGAGCATCGGTTCACGCATTCATCAACGCAAACTGATCACTGGCTGCGGCATCGCCGCCACCTCCTTCCAGGGCGGAGAAATTCAGAAACGTTCTTATCCCAACAGCTTCGGCGGCCAGCATGCTCTGGGGGGCTACGAACTTGTCGAGTCTCTCGACCTTCTGAAGCACGCCCCGCGGGTCGGCGAAGAGGCTGCCGCGCTTCACTCGGCGGCCCAATGCCTCGAGAAAACGGGAACGCTGATTCTCGGTGGAAGCCAGCTAGGCCTGCAAATTCACGAATCCGTCGGCCATCCCATCGAACTCGACCGCGTCCTCGGCCAGGAAGCTAATTTCGCCGGCACAAGCTTTCTCACGCTGGACCAACTCAACAAACTTCGCTATGGCTCAGACATCGTCAACGTGGTTGCCGACGCCCGCCTCGAACACGGCGCCGGCCTCGGCTCTTTTGCCTACGATGACGAAGGCGTTCCCGCGCAGTGCACCGACATCATCAAGGACGGCCAATTCCGTGGCTATCTCTCCAATCGCGAAACCGCCCATCTTATCGGCCTGAAGCGCTCGTCCGGCACGATGCGCACCGAGAGCTGGAATCGTCTGCCGATCATTCGCATGACAAATATCAGCCTCAACCCTGGCACCTGGGATTTTGACGACCTGATCGCCGATACCGACGACGCCATCCTCATGGAAACCAACCGCTCGTGGTCTATCGACGACCGCCGCTACCAATTTCAGTTTTCAACGGAGATGGGCTGGGAAATCAAGGGCGGCAAGAAAACGCGCATGCTGAAAAATCCCAGCTACAGCGGCATCACCACCGAATTCTGGAACTCCTGCGATGCCATTTGTTCGCGTGATCACTGGACGCTCTGGGGCACGCCGAACTGCGGCAAAGGCCAGCCCATGCAAACCATGGGCACCGGCCACGGCGCCGCGCCATCGCGTTTCCGCAATGTCAAAATCGGCTCGGCATTTTCAAATCAATGAGCACTTCGCGCAAATCGGGCAAGTCTCCAGCAGGGAAGAGCACTGCCCCATCCGCCCAACTATTCCCCGAACGCGAATTGCGCCGGATCATCGATACCGTCCTCCGACTGGCCAAAACCACGGGCGCCGATGAAACGGAAGTTCACGTCGATGAAACCGCCGACTCTCTCACCCGATTCGCCAACAATGCCATCCATCAAAACGTTGCCGAGCACGGCCTCAACGTGTCGATTCGAACAGTCGTCGATCACCGCACCGCCCGCGCCACCACGAATCGCATCGACGAAGATTCCCTCCGCGCAGCCATCGAAGCCTCCTTGTCGCTCGCGCACAGCCAGCCGAAAGATCCGCATCTCCTTCCGCTGCCTGGCAAACAGCGCTATCGAAGAGTAAATCGTTTTCTGAAAGATACCGCAGCTCTCACGCCCGAAGAACGCGCCCGTGCCGTCCGTCGCGCCTGCGATATCGCCATCCAAAACGGCCAGGTCGCCGCCGGAATTTTCGCCAGCGGCCTCCAACAATCCGCGCTCGGCAATTCGCGCGGCCTCTTTGCCGCCTACCGCGAAACCCACGCCGAATTCAGCATCACCATGCAAGAAAATCCCGCCGCGAGCTGGGCCAAAGCCAACGCCGCCAGCGTCCGTGCCTTCGATCCACAACGATTAGCGCGGCGCGCCAGCGAAAAAGCGCACCTGGCTGTGGACGCACGCGAACTTCCTCCAGGCCGCTACACGGTGGTCCTCGAACCCGCGGCGGTGCTCGATCTCGTCGGCTTCCTCTTTTACGATTTCGCCGCCACCGCTCTCGAGGACAAACGCTCCTGCCTCAATGACCGCATGGGCAAGCCTCTGTTCGGCAAGAACATCTCCATCACCGACGATGCTCACCATCCTCTGCAGCTCGGCGCTCCCTTCGACGGCGAAGGCATCCCGCGCCAGCAGGTGGCTCTCGTCGATTGCGGCGTCCCAAAAAATCTCGTCTATTCCCGCAGCAGCGCCAAATCCGCCAACAAGAAACCGACCGGCCACGGCTTTGCTCTCCCCAACGAATACGGCGAAGCCCCCATGAATCTTGTCTTTGCCGGCGGCGATTCCTCCCTCGAAAAAATGGCCGCCTCCACAGACCGCGGCCTGCTGGTAACGCGCCTCTGGTACATCCGCGAAGTCGATCCCTACGAAAAAGTGATGACCGGCATGACCCGCGACGGCCTTTTTCTCATCGAAAAGGGCAAAGTGACCAGCGCCGTCCGCAACTTCCGCTTCAATCAGTCCATCCTCGAGATGCTCCGCAACGTCGAGCAACTCGGCCCTGCCGTCCGCGCCACCGGCGAGGAAGCCTTTGAAATGGTTGTTCCTGCAATGAAAGTCCGCGATTTTCATTTTTCGGAAGTTACAAAGTTTTAATAATCCATGGCTTAGAATCTCCTCCCCCACAAAACCGATTTGATAAATGCAAATTCTGCGTTGTACATCTTTGCCCCACCAGCTTCATAAACAGGTATGTACCAACGGTGCTTGCCCGCCCGCAGCCATCGGCACCCGAACTGGGGCCACCCCGACCACGACGCCTGTGGTACAGGTTTTGTCGCTCGCCTTGGCGGGGCCCCTAGCCATGAAATCGTCAACATCGCCCTGACCGCCCTCGAGCGCCTCACGCACCGCGGCGGTGTCGATGCCGACGGCGCCAGCGGCGACGGCGCCGGCCTCCTCACCTCGCTTCCGTACGAGTTCTTCCGCGCCCGCGCGCAGGAGCAGGGCATCGATCTTCCAGAAGTTTTTGGACTGGGGTTTGCCTTTTTCCCAACCGACAGAGTGGCTGACGCTAAGGCCGCGGTAGAAGCCTCCGCCGACACCGAGCGTCTCCGGATCCTCGGATGGCGCCGCGTCCCCACCAACACAAATTCTCTCGGCAGCAAAGCTCTAGAAACCATGCCCGAGATCTGGCAATTCTACGTCGCGCCTTTTCACGCATCGCGCGGTGTATCGCGCTTCGAGTGGAAGCTCGCCCTACTCCGCAAACGCGCCGAATCGCTCCTTCCAGAGCGTTGTTATCTCTGTTCGCTCTCCTCGCAAACGGTCGTCTACAAAGGCCTCCTCACGCCCTGGCAATTCCCGCAATTCTACGAAGATCTCCGCGACGCCGCCTTCGCCACCACATTCGCGATCTTCCATCAGCGCTACTCGACCAACACGCAGCCCTCCTGGGATCTCGCGCAGCCTTTCCGTTATGTCGCCCACAACGGCGAGATCAACACCATCGTCTCGAACCGCCGCTGGCTCCGCGCCAAACAGCGCGAACTCCGCGCCCGCCTCACGGTCGGCTCTTGGTTCACCCCGCTCGAGAAAAGGGTCAGCGACTCCGCCAGCTTCGATAACGCGTTCGAGCTGAAACTCCTCGAAGGCTTCGGCCCGGACGAAGCCATGCTCACCATGGTTCCTCCGGCGTTTGAAAACGATCCTCTTCTGTCCAGAGACATCCGCGCCGCCCTCACTTCGCTTTCGCAGCAAAGCGAGCCCTGGGATGGCCCAGCTGCCCTGATTTTCTCCGACGGTCAATTCGTCGGCGCAAAGCTCGATCGCAACGGGCTCCGACCCCTGCGCTACACACTAACGCACGACGGCCTCCTAATCGCCGGCTCCGAAACCGGCTTGATCGATCTCGAAGAGTCCCGCATCGCCGAACGCCAGCGCCTCGGCCCCGGCGAAATGATTCTCGCCAACCCCGCCACCGGCCTCTTTCTCCGCTGGCGCGAAATCCTGAAGCGCCTCGCGATGCATCAAGCGCGCAACGCCATGCCGCCTCCGCGGCACCTCGCCTTTTCCGCGGCGACCCCCGGCGCAACCACACCCGAACCCAAGCGCATTGCCGCCGCTGCCGGCTGGACCGAAGACCAATTCAGGACGCTTTTCTCCGCGCTCATCCACGGCAAAGAAGCCGACTGGAGCATGGGCGACGACGCCCCGCCCGCTTTTCTCTCCACCCTCTCTCGCACGCTCTGGGACTACTGCAAGCAGCGGTTCGCGCAAGTCACCAATCCTCCCATCGACCCGCTGCGCGAAACGCATGTCATGTCTCTCGACGTCCATCTCAAAGATGGCGTCACGCTCCCCGGTCCTCTGCTCAACGCCGGACAGCTCGCCGAACTCTCCGAATTTTTCGGCCCCGTGCATCGCATCGACTTGACTTTCTCTTCTGCCCTGGGAGTCCCGGGCGCGCGCTGCAGAATTGCTCAGCTATCATCTACCCCTCTGAGCAGCAGTGGACGCCCGGGCCTCCTCCTCCTTTCCGATCGCGGCCTCAACGCGGAAAACGCCGCTCTTCCTGCGCTGCTGGCTACGGCTGCAGTCTGGAAAGCGATGGTTCAGGAGGGCCTCTGGGACTTGCCGCTCGTCGTCGAAACCGCGCAAGTCTTTGACACGCATCACGTAGCGCTCCTGGTTGCTGCCGGTGCGAGCGCTGTTGTGCCGTATCTTGCCGATGAATTCGCCGAAGCGCTCGAACCAGGCGGTGCCGACCGCATGCGTGTTGCCATCACTGCAGGACTCAGAAAGGTTCTAGCCCGCATGGGCGTCTCTACGCTTGCGAGCTATCGCAACAGCCATCTTTTTGAAATCGTCGGCCTCTCCGAAGATCTCTGCGCCGATTTCTTCGAGGATGCCGCCGACTATCCCGGCTCAAAAACCCTCGACGATCTTTTCGCGGATTACGTCCGCATGCACAGCACAGCTTTTTCGCCCGCAACCGCGGAACTCGCCGACGCCGGTCTTTACCGCTTCCGCAAAGGCGCCGAACTTCACGCCACGTCTCCCGAAGTCGTTCGCCGGATGCATGCGCACGTTCGCGCTCCCGAAGCCGGAAAATTCGCCGCCTTCGAAGAATTGTCCGAACACCAGGGCACCGTTTTCCTCCGCGATTTGCTGGAAACCGTGCCCGGCACCCCTGTTCCTGTCGAGGAAGTCGAGTCCACCAGCACGATTCTTCGCCGCTTCAGCACCCAGGCGATGTCTCTCGGTTCGTTGAGTCCCGAAGCGCACCGCACGCTGGCGGTTGCCATGAATCTCATCGGTGGCCGCAGCAACACCGGCGAAGGCGGCGAGGATCCCAACACCTACCGCTTCGAGCCCGCCGCCGCAAACAAAATCAAGCAAGTCGCATCCGGCCGCTTCGGCGTAACCGCGGACTACCTCGTCCACGCCGAAGAACTCGAAATCAAAATGGCGCAAGGCTCCAAGCCCGGCGAAGGCGGCCAGCTCCCCGCGCGCAAAGTCACCGAATATATCGCGCGCATCCGTCACGCCACTCCCGGCACGCCGCTGATCTCGCCTCCGCCGCACCACGATATTTACAGCATTGAAGACCTGGCCCAGCTCATCCATGACTTGCGCGCTGTAAATCCCAGCGCCCGCATCGGAGTCAAACTCGTGAGCGGCGCAGGAGTGGGCATCATCGCGGCAGGCGTCGCCAAAGCAGGCGCCGATGTCATCACCATCAGCGGCCACAACGGCGGCACGGGCTCGTCGCCTCTCACCTCGATCAAAAACACCGGCCTGCCCTGGGAAATTGGCCTTCGTGAAACGCACGACACGCTGGTCCGCGCCGGCCTGCGCTCCCGCGTCTCTCTCCGAGTCGACGGCGGCCTGAAATTTTCGCGCGACATCATCGTAGGCGCGCTTTTCGGCGCCGATGAATTCGGCTTTGGCACCGCCTCGCTCCTGGCTATCGGCTGCGTTATGGCGCGCCAATGCCATCTGAATACCTGTCCTGTGGGCATCGCGACGCAAGATGAAAAGCTCCGCACCCGCTTCAATGGCAAACCGGAAATGGTCGTCGCCTATTTCCGCTCCCTCGCCGAAGAAGTCCGCAAGCGTCTCGCCGAACTTGGCGCCCATTCTCTCAGCGATCTCACCGGTTGGTACGACCGTCTCAGCGCCCGCTCTGGCATGGATCCTCTGTTGATCGTCCCCATCACCGACTCCAACCGCGTCGCGCCGCAGCAGTCTCCCGCGCTGCACGCCGCTGCGCGCGAAGACGTCCTGCATTTCAGCCCCGCGTTCGAGCTGCAAACGGAATCTCAACCCATTCAAAATTCCGACCGCAGCGTTGGCGCCGGTATGAGCGGAGAACTCATGCGCCGCCGCCGTCCCTCGAGCCAAGGCCACGCCGCCCCGCAAGAAATATCCAAGGAATTCCACGGCTGTGCCGGACAAAGTTTTGGCGCGTTCCTGGCGGAAGGCATCACTCTGGCGCTCTCCGGCGAAGCCAACGATTACGTGGGAAAAGGTCTTTCCGGTGGAACGATCTCCATCGCCGCAAGCTCCGCCGCATCTCGTCGCGGAGACGTCCTCGCCGGCAACACCGTCCTCTATGGCGCCACTTCCGGCCAACTCTTCGTGGCCGGCCGGGCTGGTGAGCGCTTCGCCGTCCGCAACAGCGGCGCTCTCGCCGTCGTCGAAGGTGTCGGCCAGCACGGCTGCGAATACATGACCGGCGGCGTCGTTCTCGTCCTCGGCCCTCTAGGCCTCAATTTCGGCTCTGGCATGACCGGCGGCCTCTCCTACGTTCTCCGCGGCGAGGCCGACGAAGTGATTCATCGCGATTTTGTCACTCTTTCCGAGATCGACTCCCAAGAAGAAGTCTGGCTGCGCATCGTCCTCGAGAAGCATCTGCGCCTCACTGCCAGCCCGCGTGCCTCGCGCCTTCTCTCGCGCCGCGGCGTCCTCCCGTTCTTGCGGGTGCAGCCGCTCCATTTCCAAGGCACATTAGAAGCCACCTGGGAGCCCCTGCTGGCCCGCTTGAGGCATCAAGAACCAGTTTTCACACCGCCGCAAACTGCGGCGTTTTCCCGGGCCACGTCGCCTGTCTGAAAGGAGCAAGTTTCTCCGGTTACTTAGCGAAGACATTTCGCTATAATTCTTGCCGAGCCACCCGCCTATGGACTTTGACCAACTTGCCACTTTCGTCTATGTTGCCAAACTAAAGAGCTTCTCCCGCGCCGGGCAAAAAGTCTTCCGTTCGCAATCCGCCGTCAGCGCACAAATTCGCCAGCTCGAACAAGCCTACCGCGCGCGTCTCCTCGACCGCTCCGCCAAGTCCGTAGAGCTGACTCCCGCCGGCGAGGTCCTGTTCGAATACGCCGAGCGCCTCCTCCGCCTCCGCGACGAATCCATCCAGGTCGTTGCCGACCGCGGTGACGTCGTCCAGGGCCCGCTCGTCTTCGGTGCCAACGAAGCTACCTGTCTCTATCTCTTGCCCGACATGTTCGCGGATTTTCAGCGCCGCTACCCGCAAGTTCACATCAGCATCTATCGCAATTTCAGCCACAAGATTTTGCAGCGTGTGGAAGATGGCTCGGTCGATGTCGGCATCGTCACGCTTCCCATCAAATCGCCAACTCTCAAAGTTCACCACCTTTCGCGCGACCGCCTGCGTTTCATGGTTAGCACTCGCAATCCTCTGGCCCATCGCTCGAAGATCACGCTCGAAGAAGTCGCGGCGCAGCCTCTGATTTTCCCCCGCACCGGCTTCACTCGCCAGGTGCTGGACAAACTCTTCCGCCCCTATCGCGCCCGGCTTCGCGTGGCCATGGAGCTCCCCAGCATCGGCATGATCAAGCGCTTTGTAGCAGCCGACGCCGGCGTCTCCTTCATCAGCGAAAGCTTCGCCCGCGACCAGGTCAAAGCTGGCGAAGTAAAGCTCCTCAACGTGGAAGGTGTCGACCTCTGGCGCGAACTCGGCCTAGTCTACCGCCGCGACCGCAGCCTCCCCCGCGCGGCCCAAGCCCTAATCGCTGTAATCCGCGAGCATAAAAAATTCCCCGACGTCGCCACGACCGCCGCAGCCTCTGACTAAGACCATCGTGTCCCGAACGGAATCCGCAGGGGCAAGCCCCTGCCCGCTTTTCTTGGCATTCCGGGATTCTGAAAGTGCGTCCATATTCTGTGCGAACAATGGACGGACCGGGGGGCGGAGACACCCAAGCGGCTCCAGTAAGTTGACGATGTTTACGAAAAAACCTGCGGAGGGGATGTCACCGTTAATCAGACCCCAGGACTGTTAACCTGCGACTACGATCCTAGCCAGTGGCCTGCCACTACCCACTTCCCACAATTCACTGCTTACAGCTTTTAATGTACGTTGAAGTCCATGCTGGCGATGGATCTTGATATCACGTTTTCCTGGATCTGAATCAGGTCATCTTCACCGTAGGTCATCCCGAGTACTGTGAACACATCGGTCCCTCGCGAAACGACCACCAGCGTGCCTGACCAATCGTGGCCGTCCGCCATCCCGCGGTAGTGATATTCCACGGCCGGCAAACCGCCGACCACCGTCTTTCGCTGCGAAATGCGCCGGTAGTTTTCGTAGATTTCGCTCAGCCGTTTTTCCACCGTGGCTGCGGCCGGCTCCAGCGCCGTTTTCGTTTGTTCCTGCCCGATCACCATCAGCGTCGATTGATTCAGCGTGCCCAGGGCCACGATCGCGTCCGGCAGCGACTTTCGCGCCTCACCGTTCAATACCCAGCTCGGCGCTTTGTACATCCGGAAGCCGTGCGTGTAGTTCGTGTAGAGATTCCCTTGAACGTCTTCCCGAATCGCCGGCGGTTCCGGTTCTTTTGGCGCCGCAGGTTGCGCCGTGGAGGCTGCGATCGTTGTGTTCGGCGCCGCCGCCGGTGCAGTGATGGCCGGTGCCACGACGTTTGTCTTCGTTGCCGGCGGAACTTCGGGCCTCACTACGGCGTTGGTAATCTTGGGAGCTGACTTTTCGCGATTTCCCGCGACCGGGTCCGTGGATTTCGCGCTGGCATTCGTTGCCGTCGCCGTTCCTTCTGTGGGCTCCGCATTCGTAGCCGGAGCTTTCTTCGCTGCAGGCGTCTTCTCGGCTTTCGCCGTCTCGCCGGTCGGCGTCGACGGGACAATCGACGCGATCTTGTCTTTTTCGACGAGCACATACCCAAAGTCCGTTTTGACTTTGAACATGTTGTCTTCGTACGCCACGATGACGCCGTAAAGCTTCTTGCCGTCTTTCAGCCGGATTTCATCCGCTCGCACCGCGGTGACCGCGAAGCACATAGCCACAGTCAATGCCGCAGTGCAAAGTGATCGGCGCTTCTTGGGGACAGCCAACGCCGCAACGTAGAGGGAGCCGCGCATTTTGGGGACAGCCATATTTTCAGTATGGGGTCGCTCCTCCAGCCTAGCAACATTCACGCGCGCGGTGGTGTCCGCCGTGTTACCTCCGCCAGCAGCGCCCCAATCCGCCGCGCCAGGCGCTCCACCTGCTCGATGGACTCGCTCAACCTGGCTCGCAGGGGCTCTGGCAAGTTTGCATGCGTTTGCTGCATCGCCAGCGCTTCGGCGATCAGGCGAAGCTCTTTCCGGTGCCGCGGATTCAGCCTCTCCCACAGCCGCCGCTTCGCGCTCCGGTTTCGGCCGAGCCACTCGTCACCGGTCCCCGCAGGCCGCCCCGCCTCCGGCTCCGTCGAAGTCGTCGCCGCCGTATTTGGCTTTCTTATGCGAAATAGCATTCTCTATGGCTCCGCACGCCCATGTTCTTGTTGTTTTCTTCTCCGTGCCTTCTGTGTTTTCTGAAAGTGCTGTGTTACTTTTTTTTCTTCAGTGCCTCCATCTTTTCCCCATTGATTTGTCCGCCCATCTCCACGCGCCCCGTCACCCGCATCGCCCGCGTTTCAAACACCAGCCCGCCATAACGGTCATACGCATCCGGAAAAAGCACCACCTCATACAGCCCCCGCTGATCCTCCAAGGTCACAAACATCATGTTCTGGTAATTTTTCGTCCCCACATGCCGGTAAGTCACCACCCACCCGCACAGCGTCACGCGTTTTCCCCGCAATCCGTCCAACTCGTCGCTCCAGACCTCGCCATTCCGCGGCAGGAAATCCAAGGGATGCCCGCTGACGCACACTTCCAGAATCTCCCGCTCATACCGCAGCTTCTGCTCCTGCGTGTAGGCAGCCGCAGGCATCCCCGCCAGCACCGTCCCAATAGCATCACCGGCTTTCGCATCGCCAAACAATGTTTCCGGCGCTTTTGGCGGCACCGCCAATCTTGGCTGTGCGCCTTTACTCCCAGCTTGCAAAAAATTCCATCGCCACAACATCTCCGGCCGCGTCATGCCGCGATATTTATCAACAGCTCGATCATCAACCTGATCGCCGACCTCATCAAACGCCCCGCATTTAATCAGCGCTTCGATCTCATCTTTCTCCACGTGCACGCGCCGCAGAAAATCCTCCAGCGACCGAAACGCTCCGTTTTCATCGCGCGCGCGCACAATCGCGGTCATCGTCTCCACACGCAGGCCTTTCACCTGCATCAACCCGACGCGCAGCGCCCGCTTCCCGTTCGCAGTCAAAGGTGGGACAGTCATTCCTGTCTGCCGGCTTCTCTCCGCCGTGTACTCCATCCTCGAATGATTCACCGACGGCAGCCGCACCTCGATCCCCCAGCGCTTCGCTTCTTCGACGTATGCCGACACGTGATAAAAACCCGCGCCCGCGCTGCACATCGCCGCCAGAAACTCCGCCGGATGGTGCGTTTTCAAATACGCCATGCGGTACGAAATATCCGCATACGTCGCAGCGTGCGCCTTGCAGAAACCGAATCCCGCAAATTTTTCCACCATCATCCAGGTTTCTTCGCGTTGCAGCGCAGTCAGCCCCATCATTCCCGAGGCCAGATCGAACTTAGCGCGTAATCGGTCGAGGTCGCGACGGCCGGAGAATTTCGCGGAAGATCGCCGCATGATATCGGCCTCGGCTAACGACATCTCGCCGGCCACCTGCGCGATCTGCATCACCTGCTCCTGAAAAATGCATACGCCAAGTGTGCCTTCCAGAATTGGTTGGAGCGCGGGATGCGGATATTTAACTGGTTCCTCTCGACGCAGCCGTTTTATGAACAGCTCTTTCGACCCATACTCCGCCGCTCCTGGCCGGATCAGCGCCAGAGCTTGCGCTACTTCTTCAAGCGTCCGCGCCTTCATCATTCGCAGCAGCCCACGCATGGCCGGCGACTCGATCTGAAACACCCCCATCGTTCTTCCGGCGGCAATCACGTCGCATGTCGCCGGATCGTTTTCCGGTATCGCATCAAAATCAATTTCCCGTGCTTTGGGCCTTGGTGTTACTCCATCCGGCGCTATGCTCGCCGTGGGAGCACACCCACTCCTGCTCGCCCGGAGCCTCGAGGGGGCTGGGCTCTTGTCTTTCTTTTCCTCTACTTCCCTTATTTCCTTTATCTCCTCTGCTTCCTTCTCAATGTTGTCCAGTGCCAGCGACATGGTCGTGAACCCGCGCTGGCCCAGCAGATCCATCTTGATCAGGCCGAGCGCTTCGATCGCATTCATGTCGTACTGCGTCACGACAATTCCTTTCGTCGCGCGTTCCAGAGGTGTCAACCGCGTCAACGGCCGCGCGGAAATCACCGTCCCGCACGGATGGATCCCCATGTGCCGTGGCGCGTCGTCGAGCCGCAGCGCCACTTGCAGAATCGTTTTCCAGGGTTCGTCGTTGACAGGAAGGTCGCGGCACTCCGGTAAATCGCGAATCGCCTGCAAAATCTCGCGCACCGGCCGGTGCGGCAGCCGCTTCGTAAAATGATTCACTTCGCCCGGCGGCACGCCAAAGACTTTGGCGATTTCGCGGATGGCCAGCCGCGCGTGCATGGTGACAAAACTTCCGATCATCGCCACATGCGCTTCGCCCCAGCGCTCGTACACGTAGTCCAGCAACTCATCGCGCCGCGCGCCGCAAATGTCGATGTCGATATCCGGACAATCGCCGCGCTGCTCGTTCAAAAATCGTTCAAAATACAACCCCCAGCGCAGCGGGCACACACAGGAGATTCCCAGGCAATACGTCACCATCGAACTGGCTGCCGAGCCCCGCGCTACCGCCGGAATCCCGCGCCGCTTGGCCTCTTCCACGATTTCCCAAACCAGCAAAAAATACGGCGCGAGCTTTTTTGTGCTGATGACTCTCAGTTCACACACCAGCCGCGATATCGCTTCAGGTTTCAGCGAGTTGTAGCGCTTGACCAATCCCTGCAGGCTCAGTTTTACCAAATAGGAATCAGGAGTGTTGTTTTTTGGGACCGCGCATTCTGGCAGGATCAGCTTTCCCAATTCCAATTTAAGATCGCAACGCTCGGCAATGTCTAGCGTTGCTTGTAACAATTCCGGATGATCCGGGAATAACCGCTCGATCGCGCTTGCCGGCTTGAACCAAGCTTCGCCGGTGGTGATTTCTGGAGGAGCCACGGTTGTCAGTAATCCCCCAGTACGAATGGCGTTTACTGCGCGATGATGCAAATGCTCTTCCGGTCTCAGAAAATGTACGTTGTTTGTTGCGACAAGAGGAACATTCAATTCGCGCCCAATGCGTTCTACTTCCCGTAGTTTCCGCCCGTCTCCCGGCGACAGTTGCTGTACCTCGATCCACAGCCGTTTGCCGAAAATCTCTTTCAATCGCGCGAAGTGATTGACTGGTGACTCGTGGTTCGTGCCACACAATTCTTGCGGCTGCCCTGTTTTTGCAGGGTCACGACGTACCGGGCCCCTACGGCCGTTTGCGTCGTGCCTTCCGGGTGGCAAAGGACACAGGGCAATCACGCCTTTGGAATGCTCCGCCAATTCCTCCAATGTCACCGGCCGTTCTTCATTCTCTACGGGGCGCCTGTCGTCCTCGCCGGAGGCCTGTCTTTTCGCCAACTCCGCCGTTCCCAAATGCCGCAGCGTCACCAGCTGGCACAAATTGCTGTATCCCTCCATATCCGTCGCCAGCAGCACCATCGCCACACTCTGCGAATTCCGGTTTTCGTTTTTCGAGTTTCCAGCTTCGAAATGCGAAACGCGACATTCGACGTCAATGACCACTCCCACAATCGGCTTCACGCCCGCCGCTTTCGCCGCTTGATAAAACGGCACCGCCGCATACAACCCATTCGTATCCGTCAACGCCACGGCAGGCATCTTCTGCGCGACTGCTGCCGTAATGATTTCTTCCGGCGGCGCCATGCCCCGCAAAAACGAATAGTGGCTATGACAATGTAAATGTACGAACACGAGTGCCCCGATCGAGAGGGAAGAACCCGATGCCCGCCACAAGGCGGACATTTTGTAACGTCAAATCAGGGTAGGGAACAGGAAGGGAAATTCAGCAACGTTTGGTCCGTTCTTTGCAGTGGCGCAGCATGCTGCGCCACTTGGAAGCACAACGTCAAAATGTTGTGCTCAGGCCTTCCTTTCATCGCGATAAACACGGCGTTGAAAGCACAAGCCCGCCAGGTTTGGTGGCGTAATGCTCGCGCAACTCGAGCCCATTTCCGTAAAAGACGGCGTTCCAGCCGTAGCGGCTGCGGACGGAATCTAGGCCGCGGTTCAGATACCAGCGGCGGTTGGCGTCGGTGTCGAAGAGTTCGTGCTGGCGTCGGTCGGCTTCGAGATTGGTCACGTTTATGCCGACCAGGCGCACGGCGACGCGGCGCGTAAATAGTTTTGCAAAAAGATCTTTGGCTTCCGCGAGCAGTTCGCGTTCGTCATTGGATGGACGCGTCAAGCGGACTGTCTGGTGCGCTGAAAAATGGTCCACATAGCGGATGCGCAGACCGATCGTTCGCGCTTGGCGGCCATATTCGCGCAGCGTCGAGCCGATTCGCTCGCTCAAATATTCGATGAGGCCGCCGAGAAACTCCGTGTCGATTGTTCCGCCTTCGATGGTCGTTTCGCGCGAGACGGATTTGGGCGTCGAGGGCAGCATCACTTCGCGTCCGTCAAGCCCGCGAGCGCGCTCCCAGATTTGTCCGCCAATCACTTCGCCGAACGCAGCTTCTAGAGCGGCTCGCGGCACGTGCCTCAACTCCCCGATCGTGGCGATTCCGCGCTCCGCCAGCATTCCTGCGTGGACAGGCCCGATCCCGTGGAGCTTTTCGACCGGCAGCGGCGTCAAAAAGTCTTCTTCTGTGCCCGGCGCAATCATGCGGAAGCCGCGCGGGCGTTCGAGACGCGACGCGATCGACGCCACGACTTTTGTCCGCGCCGCGCCTACGCTCACGCTCAGTCCGGTCTGCTCCAGCACGTCCGACTGCACACGCCGCAGCGCCGCTTCATAATTCGGGTACAACCGTTCGGTCCCCGCAAAATCGAGATAAAAATCGTCGAGCGCCGCCGTCTCGACCGCGGGTGTGTAGGTCTCGAGGGTGCGCCGCACGCGCTCCGCAAAATCCGCGTAGTGCTCGTACCGCCCCGGCACGACAATCGCCTGGGGGCAAATGCGCAGCGCATCGCGAAACGACATAGCCGTTTTTACACCGCATATTTTTGCTTCGTAGCTCGCCGACGCCACCACACCGCGGCCCACGAGCACTGGCTTGCCGCGCAGCTTGGGGTTGAGCACCTGCTCGACCGACGCAAAAAAGGCGTCCACATCCACATGGACAATATTTGGAATCGCCTTCGGGCGCGAGGTGTCCGCTCCGTGCCCTTTTTCTTCACGCGCGTCTTCGTGGAAAGGATGGAACGGCATCGCCACTGCGGGAAATACGTTTTCGATACAGACGTCCATAACGGCTCCTATTAACCGTGACCGCACAGCGGTCAGCACAAAGGAACAGATCTAGTAGAATCTCTTCGGAAGTCGAGGGATCCCTCTTTAGAAGAGACCCCTCACCCCGCTTAGGGCTCGGAATGTTCAACGGGCGGCGCCCAGTTCGTGAGAGCCAAAAATGGCAATGGAGCTGAACGCCACCCGTTTCCCGTTTCCTCTACCGCCCCGCACTATAGGCGAATAAAAAGCGAAAGTCAAGAGTTCTCCTGTCTTTTTTTTGCACGTAATAAAAACGGTGTTTGCGATTCCCCGGGAAAATAGCTCCAGCGGCCAGCTTTCTGTCTTAACTTCTTGACGCCGGCCGGCATCGGAGATACATCTCTTGCATGAGTGCTACTTTCGTTTTGCTTCTGGCCTTTGCTATCGGCATCGTGTCCGGCATGCGCTCTTTGACGGCGCCTGCGGTCACGGCTTGGGCGGCGCATCGCCACTGGCTGAATCTTGCCGGAACCAAGCTCGCGTTTATGGGATCGACGGCGGCTGTTGCTATTTTTACTGTGCTTGCCATCGCCGAGCTGATCGCAGACAAACTGCCCTCAACGCCCAGCCGGACCGCGCCGGTGGGATTGATCGCCCGCTTTGTATGCGGCGCTCTTTCCGGCGCTTGCGTTGGCGTATCGGCGGGACAGACTCTAGCACCTGGCGCCCTTCTCGGCGCTGCCGGCGGCCTCGCAGGAGCATTCGCTGGCTATCAATGGCGCACCGGTCTCGTGAAAGCGTTCAAGGTTCCCGACTTCGTCATTGCGCTTCTGGAGGACGCCATCGCGATTGGCGCCGGCCTCTTTATCGTTTCCCGGTACTAATTCCGGTACCAATTCCGGTACCAATTCTAGGGCCGCTCGCAAAATCGTGTTCATCTGGCGGCACCAAAGTTTCGTCCAATCCAATTATTCATTTGCTTCGATTCTGTATTTCCGCGACTATTTCTTCACTCCGGGCACGCCGGACGCCTCCATGAACCTGAATTTCTTTTTCGCGCTGCTCGGCGGTTTGCTTGTTCTGGCGTTCGTTGCCAATCGCCTGGTGCGCTTCACAGGCGTGCCAGATGTCATCATCCTGATGGCCACGGGCGTGGTCATCGGCCCCGTATTGCACTGGGTGAACCCCGATGTTTTTCGGGGCGCCACGCAAGGTTTTGGTTCTCTCGCGCTGATTCTCATTCTTTTCGAAGGCGGCCTCGAACTCAAGCTACGCGAAATTATCAGCCACTTCGCGGGCGGCGTGTTTCTCGCCATTTTCAGCTATGCGCTCAGCGTGTTGGGAGTCACGCTCGTCTGCCGCCACGCGCTTCATTTCGCATGGATTCCCTCGCTCCTTGTGGGAGCGACGCTCGGTTGCATCAGCAGTTCGATCATTCTTCCGGTGCTGCAGCAAGTGAAGCTGCGGCGCGAAGTGAAAGTCACTTTGCTTGTCGAAGCGACGCTCGGAGACGCCCTCGCGGTTCTGGCCGTCACTACACTTCTCGATATCGCGGCTGGCGGCAGCGCTTCGGCAAAAATCATCACCTGGAGTCTCTTTTCGAGCGTCATCGTGGCGGTGGCATCGGGTGTTCTCATCGGCATCTTGTGGTCCTATCTGCTGCCGCTGCTCTCTGAGGAGCGCTTCTGGCATGTGCTAACGTTTGCCGTTGTTTTGTTGATCTACTCCGGCGTTCACGCTCTGCACGGCAATGATCTCGTCGCCGTCCTGGTCTTCGGCCTGACGCTTTCCAACTATCCGGCGGCGCAGAAGCGCTTTCATCTCGGTGATGATGCCGAAAGCGCCGACTGGTTTTCCGAAACGCCCGTCAAGCAAGAGCATGGCGGCTCGCTGGCGAAACATCACGGGCAGATGCTCACGTTTCACGGCGAGCTGGCTTTTCTGATTCGCACATTTTTCTTTGTCTTGCTTGGGGCGCTCGTCGAATTCGAGGGGCTGCGCAAACACGCAGTCCTGGCGCTCGGCTGTTTTGGAGCGCTCTTGATCGCGCGGTGGCTTTCCGTACAGACCGGACGCTTCGCATGGCGGGCCTTCACGTCTCACGAGCGCGAGCTCATGATCTGGTTTCTGCCGCGCGGGCTGATCACTGCGGTGCTGGGCATAGAAATTGTAGAAGCTCGCGGCGCGGATTTTGCGTTTCTTCCGTCGCTGGCGTTTGCGGTGATTCTAATCACGAATCTTGCGCTGCTGGTCGGCTCGCTGCGTGCCAAGCGGCTTTTCCCGGAGCCTCGCGTAGCGGTGCCTGAACCGGCGAGTCCGCAAATCGCTTCCTGAGCGGCGATGACGGCAGCGGGTTCTCCTGCAACGCGGTGTTTTTGTTTCTGATTGGTTGGAATTATCGCTACCTTTCGTGCATCCAATCAGCGGCAGGCGTCGAGGCCTAGCGGCCGGAGGACCATTCATGGGCGCATCGGATCACTACGAGACCATCGTCATCGGCTCTGGCCAGGGGGGCACGGCGCTGTGCCAGGCCTTGGCCAATGCCGGACGGCGCACGGCGCTCGTGGAGCGCGCACACGTCGGCGGAACCTGCGTGAATGAAGGCTGCACGCCCACCAAGACGATGGTGGCGAGCGGGCGCGTCGCCTATCTTGCGCGGCGTGGCGCGGATTACGGCGTCCGCACTGGCAGCATCACCGTTGACCTGATTCGCGTTCGCCAGCGTAAGCGCGACATTGTTGACAGCTTTCGCAACGGCAGCCAGTCTCGCATCGAAAAAACTCCCAATCTTGATCTCCTGTTCGGCGAAGCCAGCTTTACGGGCCCGCGCTCCATTCTGGTCCGGCTCAAGGACGGCTCGCATCGCACGCTTACGGGCGATAAATTTTTCATCAACGCGGGTTGTCGCGCGTCCGTGCCTTCTCTCGTGGGGCTAGAGAGCGTTCCCTATCTCGACAGCACTTCCATCATGGAGCTGGATGCCGTGCCTGAGCATCTTCTCGTGATGGGCGGCGGCTATATCGGACTTGAGTTTGCCCAGCTGTTCCGGCGCTTCGGCAGCCGCGTGACTATCGTCCAGAAAGCTGCGCAATTGCTGCGCGGCGAGGACGCCGACGTCGCTGCCGAAGTTCTCAAAATCATGCAGGAGGATGGCATCGATGTTTTGTTCAACAGGAAGGTACAGCGCGTCGCGAAAGAAGGCCCGCAAATCAAGCTTGCCGTCGTGGACGGCGAAAACGAAACCCATACGATCACTGGCTCACATTTGCTTGTTGCCACGGGCCGTGAGCCCAACTCAGATTCGCTGAACATCGGCGCCGCGGGAATCGCCGCGGACAAACGAGGCTTTATTGAGGTGAATGCGAAGCTCGAGACAAATGTGGCTGGAATCTACGCGCTCGGAGACATCAAGGGCGGACCCGCGTTCACACACATTTCCTACGACGACTTCCGCATCATCCGAGCGAATCTTATTGAGAAGGGAAATGCCAGCACCGACAATCGTCTCGTTCCTTATACCCTTTTCATCGATCCGCAGCTGGGCCGGGTGGGGCTGACCGAAGCGGAAGCGCGCGCGCAAAATCGCAGGATTCGCGTCGCGAAAATGGCAATGTCACGCGTGGCCCGGGCTCTCGAGGTCGACGAAACGCGCGGCTTCATGAAAGCCGTAGTGGATGCCGACAGCGGACTAATTCTGGGTGCGGCCGTGCTTGGACTCGAAGGCGGGGAAGTAATGTCCATGATTCTGCTGGCCATGATGGGCAAGCTGCCGTACAAAGTTCTCTACAACGCGGTGTTCGCTCACCCCAATCTTTCAGAAGCGCTCAATACTCTTTTCCTGGAGTCAAACTTTACTTCCTGACGGCGGACTAAATTTCGTCCATACGATCACGCCTGGGCGGCGCACATGTATTATTAGGCGGAATTGCGCTCAAGCTCCTTGCGATTCCACTTTGCAAGGTCCGCGCCGGCGTCGTAGGTACTTTGCAGGAATGCCAGCAGAGTTTCTCTCGGCGAAAGGGCGCAGCGCACGTCGTCGTACATCAAAATAAATTCCTTTAGCTGCGAATGATAGAACGCTTCGGCGGGGCGGACCGGATGCTGCGCAAAGCCGGCTGGTTCCGGCGCGGCATAGGCGTAAAACGCGGCTCCTTTGATATCGCCGCCTCCCGGCCAGAATCCCGCGCTGATCACCTCGTGGGAATAAGCCTCCCGCGTGATGGAGTCGGCTCCCTGCCTCTCCGGAGCGTGCCGCCCGGAGAAACGCGTTGCGGCCAGATCGAAACTGCCCCAGAAAAAATGTACCGGGCTGGCTTTCCCGATGAATCCCGCGCGGAATTCTTTGAAGACTTCGTCACAGGAAACGAGAATTCGCCAGAAGCGATTGACATATTCTGGGTCGTAGGCGGCGTGCCTGGTGTCTAGATCAAATGGAACCGGCTCAGGAATCTCGACCGGCATCTTCCAGATTTTGACCGCAATACCCAGAGAGGCCAGAGCCGCCATAAAATCGCGGTAGAAATCGGCGACGGAGCGCGGCGCTAAAGCGAGCGAGAGGATGGCGTCGTTGCTGGTTCGAATGACGAGTTGGTGATGAATGAAATCGAACTGGACCTCGAAATTTCCTCCGGCATAGGGAATGGCCGATGTGGTCAGCCCCAAAGCATTCACATAGAAGGGCACACCCCACCAATGATTTATGTTCGGAGCCAGCGCCAAACGCACTTTGCCCACAATTTGCGTCCACAAGTGAAGCGTGGCGTAAGTCTCCTGCCAGGCGGCGAGGGGAAGTTCGGGCCACAGATCGCGCTCAGAACGAGCAGTAGTTGCGTTCATCAATCCTCCGCGGACAGCAAACACCAGCCAGAGGGATTATATGCCCCTGAATCGCACCTGTTCACCTTGTCCGGGAGAATTCTTTGGAGATAACACCGCCGCGCGTGGCTGTCTTCTTTTTGCTTATCAATTCGGCGACGGCCGATAGGCGATATACCCGCACAGGCAGGAGCGCCCGTGCTGCTTCGCCTGTGCGGGCTTGACCGGTTTAACTAAAGAGTTTGCGGAACGCAAAAAACAGGAATCCCGACAGTGTCATTGCGGCCGGCAATGTCAGCACCCACGCCAACAACAGGTTCCGTACTGTCGACCATTGCAATCCCGAATGATTCGCCATCATCGTCCCAGCGACGCCGGACGACAGCACATGAGTCGTACTGACCGGCAACCCCAGGCCGTCTGCCGCGCCGATGGTAGCCATGGCGGTGATTTCCGCAGCCGCTCCCTGCGCGTAAGTGAGATGGTTCTTGCCAATCTTCTCTCCCACCGTCACCACGATCCGTTTCCATCCAACCATTGTGCCGAGGCCCAACGCCAGCGCCACCGCGACCTTGACCCACAGGGGAATAAACCGGGTGGCCCTGTCGATGTGACTTTTGTAATTCTTCAGCACCGCCATGTCTGCCGCAGCAATTTCCGGTTTCCCCGATTTTTGCATCAGCCGGATTGCCTCGCTCACCAAATACATGTCATTTCTGAAGTTGCGCACTTGCGTGTGCGGCACCTTCGACAGTTCCTTGAAGATCGCCATTTCCGTCCCGACGCCATTCACGAGCTCGCGCAATGCCAGCATGGTGTTCGATTTGAACTCTTTTGTTCGAATGTACTCCGTAACGTCTTCGCGCGGATCTCCAATTGCCGCGCTGTTCTGCACGTAATTATTCAGCGTCTCGGCGGTCTGGGCCGAGACGGCAATGAAGTCCTGCGACTGCTGCGCCGTCACGGCGTGGTTCAGCGCGTACGTGGTCGGCACCGTGCCGATCAGGATGAGCATGATCAAGCCCATACCCTTTTGCCCGTCATTCGAACCGTGGAAAAAGCTTACGCCCGTGCACGTGAAAACGAGCATGGCGCGGATCCAAAACGGCGGCGGCTCTGCGCCTTTCGGGGCTTCATACAGCCGCTTATCCCTGATGACCGCCTTCATAAATAGGAACAAGCCGGATGCGAGGATGAACCCGAATACCGGCGAGAGCAGCAGCGATTTTCCGATGCCTATCGCTTGCGCCCAATCCACTCCGCTCGTCCCCGTCCTGCCTTGCATAAGCTGGTTCGCAATGCCCACGCCTATAACCGACCCGATCAAAGTATGCGAACTCGAAGCGGGCAACCCCAGCGCCCATGTTCCCAGATTCCAGAGAATCGCCGCCACCAGGAGTGCGAACACCATCGCAAAGCCCGCGCCGCTTCCCACCTGCAAGATCAATTCCACCGGCAGCAGCGAAATGATCGTGAACGCCACTACGCCTGTGGATGTCACCACGCCCGCGAAATTCCAGAATCCGCTCCATACCACCGCAATGTGCGGCTCCATGGAATGCGTGTAAATCACAGTCGCCACCGCGTTGGCGGTGTCGTGAAATCCGTTTACGAACTCAAATCCCAGGGCCACGAAAAGCGCCGTTCCCAAAAGTATGTAAGGCAACGCTGAACCCAGCTCAAGACCGGCAAGGTCGCGCGAAAGGCTGTAGCCGATGAAGATCACGCCGACGATCAGGACCACACCGAACGCTAGCATGCCGATCCGGCCGGGCTTTCTATTCAGTTTTTCCGTCAATGCGTGCGGCACTGCGGGTGTGCTTCCGGGCATAGTTGCAGGTGCGGTTGCGGCCATAACTCTCCTATGAACTCCCGCCTCGAGAGCCAGCCTGCGGAAAGATACGCTGGCGTATCAGCCAGCGTTATATGGAAGTTTTGTTACGCTCGTGTGAACATCGCGCTGCAGAATATTCACACTCCGAAAGACCCATCGTCCCCCGGGAGGGCCAGTGCGCATGGGCGCAACCGGGCAGAATGCCTTCCCATTTGCAGCCACAGACGGATTCGATCGAGGTTCGGGTTTGTAGTAAGGGGTCTTAATAGGTCCCGCGGCGATTCGCCTTTTTGGCGGTTTTGCGCCGGGCTTTTGAATACTTCTTCATTGCTTTTCTTTGCTTCTTGGAGGCCTTTTTCAGGCGCCTATTCTCTTGCTTGGCTAATTTCTTGTCTCTTTCGCGGGAATTGCGGGCGTATTCGGCGACGCCGGGGCTTTGCGCCTTGGCTGGTATGGACCAGGCAAGACTTAGAACGGCGAGAAGTGCAAAAACAGCGATTCGCTTCATACAGAACTTCCTTCTTGCCCCCCAACACGCTCAGTTTACACCTATCCGGCGCGCTCGCAACATTCGGAAACGATTCAGCGTGCTGGCTCGAGCAGGCCTCGATCTTTCAGCATGGGTTCGACGCTCGGCTCTTTGCCCCGCCAGGCTGCGTACATTTTTGCCAGGTCATCCGTGTTGCCGCGCGAGAGCACCATCTGCCGGAAGCGGTCGCCGTTGGCGCGCGTCAGGCCGCCATGCTCTTCAAACCATTGATAGGCATCGTCATCGAGCATCTCCGCCCAGAGATAGGCGTAGTAGCCAGCGGAGTAGTCCAGAGCCCAGATGTGACTGAAATAGCTGGAGCGATAACGCGGCGGAACAGTCGCGATCAGCAGATGCGTCTTCTCGAGGGATTGCTTCTCGAACTCATCAGGCTGCTGCAGCGGAGCGCCGGCCGGAAGGGTGTGCCACTGCATGTCGAGCTCGGCGGCGGCAACCAGTTCCGTCAGCTTGTATCCCTGGTTGAAGCTCGCCGTTTTTCGGATTTTGGCGACCAACTCGGCGGGCATGGGCTCGTTCGTTTTGTAGTGTTTCGCGTAATGATGGAAGACCTCGGGATAGAGCGCCCAGTGCTCGTTGAACTGAGAGGGGAACTCGACGAAATCGCGTGCGGTCGCTGTGCCCGAGAGGCTCGGATACTTGGTATTTGCGAACATGCCGTGCAGCGCGTGGCCAAACTCGTGGAACATCGTGGTCACATCGGTAAAGCTGATGAGCGCAGGCTCGCCCGGCGCGGGCTTCGGCAGATTGGCAACGTTGTAGACTACCGGCAGCGTGCCCAGAAGCTTGGACTGGTTTACGAAGACATCCATCCAGGCGCCGCCGTTCTTATTGTCGCGCTTGAAATAATCGCAATAGAAAAGCGCCAGCGGCTTGCCGTCCACATCCGAGACTTCGAAGACACGAACATCCGCTTGGTAGACCGGAACGTCCTTGCGTTCCTTGAAGGTGATTCCGTAGAGCTGATGAGCCGCGTAGAACACGCCGTTTTCGAGGACATTGCTCAGCTCGAAGTAGGGCTTGACGTCGGCGTCGTTCAAATCGTATTTCGCTTTGCGCACCTGTTCGGCATAGAAGTCCCAGTCCCACGGCGCGAGTTGGAAGCCGCCCTTCAGTGCGTCGATGACGTCTTGAATGTCCTTCGCTTCGCTCGCGGCCTTAGCCGTCGCGCCAGGAACAAGCGCGTCCATGAACTTCAAGGCGGCTTCGGGTGTTTTGGCCATCTGGTCGCCGAGTTTCCACGCCGCGTGGCTCGGATAGCCGAGGAGCTGTGCGCGCTGCGCACGCAGCTGTGCCAGATGCGAGACGAGGTCGCGCGTATCGCTCGCATCTCCGCACTCGGCACGGTTCCAGGATTTCTCGAAGATGGCCTGGCGAGTGGCTCGCATGCCGAGCGAGCCGAGCTCCGGCTGTTGAGTCGTGTTCTGGAGCGGGAGCACATAGCCTTCTTGCTTGCGGCCCTGGGCGGCCTGCGCGGCTGCCGCGAGCTGGGAGTCGCTCAAGCCGGTCAGAGCGTTCTTGTCCCTTGTCTGAAAGGCGCCGTTTTTCGTGGCCTCGAGGAGCTTTGTCGAAAAGTCGTTAGAGAGCGTGGCGATCTTTGCGTTCAACTTCTTCAGCTCCGTTTTGTCGGTATCCGAGAGGTTGGCGCCAGAGCGGAGGAATCCTTCGTAGGTAACCTGTAGCTCACGAAGCGACTCCGCATCAAGATGGAGCGATTCGCGCTGTTTATAGACGGCAGCCACTCGAGCAAAAAGTTTGGCGTTCAGAATGATGGCGTCCTGGTGAGCCGCCAACTCCGGCGCCTCATCCGCTTGTACTTTTTGCAGCACAGGGTTGGTGTTGGCCGCCGTGACCCCTCCAAAAGCTGCTAGGGCCCGCTGCAAGAGCCGCCCGGTCTTCTCCATGGCCACGAGCGTATTCTCGAAGGTAGGCGCGGCCGGATTTTCGGCAATCGCCTGGATCTCGGCGAGTTCTTCTGCCATGCCCGCTTCGATGGCCGGCTGATAGTCGTCATCCTTAATCTTATCGAAAGGAGGCGCATGGAAAGGCAGCGTGCTCGGCGCATAAAACGGATTCGACGGCCCGAACTTTTCATCGGCGGCGGTCGAAGGCGTATAGATGCTTCCGAGTGCGAAGGCACCAGAGGCAATAAAAGCAGTCATCATTTTCAGCATAACCTTCCTCGGGCGTGATGGCATGGCGCACATCCGGACCCGCAGCCCACGCGCATCGATTGTAAGAGAATTCCCGCGGCGCCCACAAGAAATAGCGCGATCGAGGAGCGGGCCGGTTTCTGGTTTCTGTCTCAGTCTTCTCCCCCGCTAGAACACGAGCCCAAGCGCCGAGAATCGCTTGCGATGGCCGGAATCGCCGGCGCTTGCGCCGACAAACAGCGGCCCGATAACCGTTTTGGCCAGAAGGCCTGCGGCAGAATCTTTGGGGAACTTGCTTTCGCTGGGAACGCCGTACGTTTTTGCGCATTCGTACGAGCCGATCGCGAATGCGCGTTTGCCCAGTAGTGGCGCACGCTGGTGTTCGCCAATCCCAGCGCGCCTCCGCCTTCCAACGACACACCAATCCGCGGCCGTCCTTTCAGACGTTCCTGCCCGGCGGAGGGCTTCCGGCGCGCGGGTGCATCGTCTGGCGGCTGCGCCTCTTGAGCGACGGCGGCGAAGGGAAGCTTAGAATTGGCTCAGTGTGCACAGCCTAAGGCCTTCGCGGCGAGAGTAAGGTCGATAGTGGACAGGGACAAGAGGTCAGGTGGCGAGTTCGCGGCGCGAGTACTTTGGTTCTCTTGGCGCAACCCCAAGCCAGCACTAGGGTTAGAGGCAGCAGGGACGGAGGGCCGTTCCGCGCGGCGTGGAAGCCCCCTCCCCAATTGCTGGACCGCTGAAAACACGAAACTTAGACGCGAGAACGCACATCCAACAAGAGGGGCAGAAGAGCAAGGAGTAAGTCATGCAAACTATCGTCAAACCTCCAGGGGTCGGCCCCATCGCTGATTCGCAACCTGCTAAAATCAGCGCGCTCATGCTTGTCTTCCGGATCGTTCGCTGGACGGTCTATGCCTGCGCCCTCATCGTATTGATTCTATTGCTGCATAAGCCAGCGCCGCCGGCGGTTTCAACTACCCCGGAGGCTGCTGCGCGGGCAGAGCAGAAGTTCCAGGCGGTCCAGCAGTCTGTCGCCGAGGGCCAGCCGGCTACGCTGCACATGACCGAAACGGAGCTGAACTCTTATCTGGCCTCGCATCTGGCTCTTGCGCAAAATGGCAATGCGCCGAACGGCGCGGCCAATGCCGCTCCTTCCAGCACGCCAGACGCAGCACTGAATCCCGACCAGCCAACGATGGACGATGTCGAGCAGATGCGCTCGAATGTCAAGGATGTGAAGGTTCAGCTGGTGGATGACCACGTAAGGGCATATGTCGTGTTCGATGTGCACGGCAAGGACATGACCCTGCAACTCGTGGGCAAGCTGGGCGCGGATAATGGCTTTCTGCATTTCGAGCCGGTGAGCGGCCAAATCGGTTCGCTGCCCATCCCCCAAGCGACTCTGGAAGCGGCAGTGCGGAAAATGATGGAGTCTCCGGAAAATCGCGAAAAGCTGAAGCTACCCTCGGATATTTCGGACCTGAAGATTGTGAACGGAGAAGTCGTCGCGAAGTACCAGTAGCAGTTGACGCACTTTTTCGAAATTGCCCCGCGCGTTTCTGGGCTCGGTTGACCTGCCCCTCGGGCAAGCGACAAGTCTCCTCAACAGACTGCGGTGGAAGTTACCCCATCCTCAGGAACTGCTGGCCTTGGCCTTGCTTCTTCCAGTGTGCGATCTCCTTTCAGTCATGAGGATAGCGAAGGCGAGCGGCGCCAGCGAATCCACAAAAACCCGGCGATTTTCTGCAGCAGCAAGAATCCGATGGTCGCGCCGCCAAACGCGTAACCGATCGGATCGCTCAGAGTGAACGCGAAGGCCAGCAGTGTAGCGACGAACCCCCATTGAAAGGCCTGATCCCAGAGAGCCCGGTGCCATCGTGGCAGACTCCCGTCGTCTGCGATCCGCGGTCGAAGCGAAGGCAGAAAGGGAGGGACGCGCCGGGCGTAATTCTGATAACGGTCGCCGAACTCCCGCTCCAGACGGAGCTCTTCCCGCCCTGCCAGCCGAAGCAGCAAAACCGTCTCGCCAACTACCATCACCGGAAATCCCAGAGCGCTCTGAAACGTTCCCAGGGCGAGCAAGAGTAAGAAATAAGAGAGGCAATGAGGGTTTCTGACGTAACGAAAGGGGCCGGCGATAGAGAAGGCCGTGTGATCCCCGCCGGCCGGCGGCCGGTACGCGGCCGACCATGTCAGCAGGAGCGCGCCGCCTGCCGCCACTAGCGCGGCTGCAACATACAGAAAGCGCACCAGCATGTCCCGCTGTGGAATTCCCTGATGCCAAGGAACCACAGCGTAAAGGACATTCAGGTTACAAACGTTGTAGAACGAATAGGCCAAGACATAGACGAGCAAAATCATCCAGAACCGGTGACGATATTCAAACTCAGATCCAACCATCTGGCGCCTCCCGTCCCCAGTGGAAAAGACGAAGGACGAGGGCCGAATATTTCAGAGGATCGGCTTCAAGGCTGGGCGCAGGGCCGCGGGAATGTGGAAGGTTCCGCCGACCAATTCAACGAAGTTTCTTGCTTCGCCTAAGAGGAATCGTTTTGCGCGGGCAGAGTCGAAGTTCTCGCGGCCTTCCGCGGCCATTTTCAGGCGCGTGCGGTAGGCTCCTGCGATGCCAAGCGGTCGAAGGCGATCAGCCCCGGGCGACGTCATTGGTTCCTTCATGGGGCTGAAAATAGCCGAGGAGATGTCCCCCGCAGCGAGGAACAATGCGGCCCCAATTTTCGGCATACTCCTTGAGGGCTTCTCGCTGGAAGGGGTCAATCTGATAGCGGATGACGCATAGAATCGTCACGGGCAATCTTTTCCTCGGCGGCCTGCAAATGCTTGGCAGCCGACAGCCAGCGCGGCCACCGTGGCGGCCATGCCGCCAATGGTTTCCGGGCGGCTCAACTGGCCGGTGGGAGGCTTCGGTGGCCGCCTATCGAGCAGTATGGCGCTTGCCAGACATGGATACTTCGTCTAACATCAAAGTATGAATGTGGAAGATCACGCGGACGTGGCGGTCTCAAAAATTGCCGCCGCCATTGGCGAGCCGGCCCGGGCGCGCATGCTTTATTGCCTGGATGATGGGCGCGCGCGAACCAGCACGGAGCTGGCGATGCTCGCGGACATAACGCCTTCCACTGCGAGCGTGCACCTTCACCGGCTGGAGGCGCAACGATTGGTGAAAGTCTTCGCGCAGGGCAAGCATCGCTATTACAGTCTGGCCGGCGCCCACGTTGGCGCGGCGCTGGAAGCTTTGAGCGTGCTCGCAGGAGGGACGCGCGATGCATTCGTGCCCAGCACGCCGAACCGTTTGCGCGCCGCCCGCACCTGCTACGACCACATCGCGGGCACCCTGGGCGTCGCGCTCCATGATCGCATCCAGGCGATGGGCTGGTTGTCGGGCCTGTCACGCGATTCCGCCAAGCCGGACGCCGATAACGCTTACACCCTGACACGAAACGGTACGAAGGCATTCGAAGAACTAGGAATAGCCGTCGAGGAGATGCGTTTGCTAAGGCGCCGTTTCGCATACGCATGTGTGGACTGGAGCGAGCGGCGGCCACACATCGGCGGCGCCGTCGGCGCAGCCCTGCTCAATGTGGCGTTGAAACGAAAATGGGTGGTGCAGGAACTCGACAGCAGAGCTCTAGCCATCACCGGAGCCGGCCGCCGCGAAATGCGCACCCGCTTCGGCCTTTCCGATTGAGGTTCGTTCCGCCCCGCGGCCACCACGGATACCGCTCCAGGAAAAGGTGCGCGCCGTCTCACGCCCGGCAGTCAAGCGCTGAACGTTGAGAACCGTGAAGATCCCAAGAAGCGCTCAGAAGATTCCTTTCCCCGGCAGATACTCTCAATGCGCCCGCTCCCAGCGTGGGCCTCGAAACTTCCGCGAATCTGCGGCCCCGGCCAAGCCGCTGCTCCACAATAACGCGCGACAATATGCGTGCGGAACGGGGTCCCGACGAATACATCCCCTGGCATGAAGCGCCGCAATCCACGCTATCCCCAGTCTGCGCTTTGCCATGGAGTTAGAGACCTTGCGCTGCGAGCCGCTCAGGCAGTTCTTAGTGAACGTAGAAGCCGTTTTTCGACAGGACTACGTAGTCTTTGCCCTTTTTTCCGAACGAAGAAACCAGGCGAACATCGAGTTTGTGCGGCTTGCCGAGCGCTGCGCTGGCGTTCGTGTAGTAGCCCAGCGTGTAACGCGTCTTGATGCGCTGAATCAAGGCGCGGAAGACGGGATCCAGATGTGCGACGTCTTGGACGTCGAAGAGTTCTCCTCCCGTTTGGTCCATCACCCTGCGAATGTTAACCAGGCCCGGAACCATGCTGGCGTAGAGGAGAGTTTGCGGCGGGTTGTAGCCGGGAATTTTGAGATTGTAGAGGACGGCATCCGCGGCGATAGCTTCCGTGACGATGTCGCGCGTACCCTGCCCGCCGGCGTCGGTACCCACGTCATCGCTAATCAAAATAATCACACGGCGGCCCTTCGGCGGAGTCTTCAGAAGATTTTCGCTCGCGATAAAGATGCCATCATTGATATTCGTGGCGCCGCCCGCGTGAAACGAGCTGATCTGCCTGGCAATCTCGGTTTTGTCCTTGGTGAAGGGCACGCGCAATTGGGCTTCCGTCGAAAAGGTAAAAAGCGCGACTTCATCGTCGGATTTAAGCGCCGCCAGCGCGGTGGTCGCCGCGTCACGCAGGGGGCCGAGGAATGGCCCAATCGAATCGCTTAGATCCAGAACCAGGGCGACTTCGAGGGGCAGCTCGTCTCGGCTGAAGACATCCAGTTTTTGCGCGGCGCCATCCTCGCGAACTTCGAAGTCTTCTTTTTTCAGGTCGGCCATGATTTGGCCAGACTTGTTCTTGACGGTTGCGTCGAGCAATACCAGGTTCACGCCGACGCGAATGACGCCTTGCGGCTCCTGGGTTCGGGCGGGAACTTGCGAGACAAATACGAAGAAAGCCGTCAGCAGGAACGCGCAGCGCTTGTTTTGGCAGGGTTCAGATATGGCCATCGCTCCATTGTACGCGAACCCCTGCGCGATAAGACTCCAAGAGACGATGCTACCTCAGCCGACGCGGGCGAGCCTGCGGATCGAGAGCGCCGTGAGAAACACTGTGACGCCGCCGAGAACCGCCAGGTGCACAGCGGACTTCCCATAGAAAGTCATTCCCAGAGCGGCAAAGACCAGCTGTTGCAGATGATAGCTCGGCCAAAGGGGGGATATTGTCCGCAGAAACTTTGGCAGCGGGTAGAAGAGACCGGAAACGTGCATCATCGGCACGTAGATGAGGTTCACGAACGCGATGGCCGCTTTGCCGGAGGCGCGCGTACCAATGAACAAACCGATGGCGCAGAAGGGCAGAGACCCCAGGATATTGATCGCCGTGACGCGAGCGCATTGAGCAAAGGTCAGCGGTAAATGCCCGAGCAACAGAGCCGCAGAGATCATTGTGGCCATTGTGATCAATGCGAAGAGCATGGTCATGAGCAGTTTTGCAAGCAGGTAAGAGCCGGCTGGCGCGGGCAAGGCGCGCTTGAGCGTGAGAAGTCCTTGTTCGCGCTCCGTGGCGATGGTGGCGCCGAAGCCAAACATTCCCGGGCCCATTACGCCGAATACGGCGAACGCGGCGAAGAGAAACTTTCCTGTGGACGGGTCGTTTCGAACCGCATCTCCGAACAGGACAACTCCGAATAGCAGGTACAGGGCTACCGGAAGAAACAAAAACGGCAGGGAGAAACCGAGCACGCGAAACATGCGCAGGGATTCGAATCGGGCTTCGGTGAGATAGGCGCGCAACAGCCGGGCAGAGGTCATCACGTCCGCGAGAGGCGAATCGCCAGAAGGATCGAACCGCTCTGGAGTTTCTAACGAGTTGGGATTTTCGAACGAAGTGACATTCATCAGGCAGCCTCCTGCGTGAGTTCTGTAAAGGCCTCGGCAAGCCCGGCGCGGCGGACTTCGAGCTCCTGAAGATCCGCATCGGCGGCCAGCAAGCGGCGGACGACCGCTTCGGAGTTGCTCGTACTGATCAGCAGGCGCTGCTGATCGCGTGTGACGCTCTCGACCTCCGGCCACCCGGAAATCTGACCGGCGTCCAGTGTTGTGGAACAGCTGATGTGTTTACGAACAACGAGCGCGCGAATCTCATTGACAGTGCCTGAAGCGATTAGGCGGCCTTTGTTGAGAACCGCGACGCGATTGGAGAGCGATTCCGCTTCTTCGAGATAGTGGGTCGTGAGCACAATGGAAGAGCCGTTGCGCACCAGTTGACGCAGCGTGGCCCACATCGTTTCGCGGGCGCGCACGTCAAGCCCCACACTGGGCTCATCAAGGAAGAGAAGTTTTGGGCGTCCGCAGACCGCCATGGTGAACTGCACCTGGCGCTTTTGCCCAGCGGAGAGCTTTCCGTATGGCCGGGCTGCCAGGGGCGAAATGTTGGTTATCTCCATGGCTTCCTCGGGCGTGAACGGACGGGGATAGTAGCTGGCGACGAGAGCGACATGTTCGTCGACGCGAAGCTCCGGCGCGAGAGTCACTTCCTGCATCATCACGCCGACCTGGCGCCGTGGTTCTACGAGCAAGGGAGGCTTGCCAAAGAGCCGCGCCGCGCCGGAATCCGGCCGCAGCAGTCCGAGCATGAGTGAAACAGCGGTGGATTTGCCCGCGCCATTTGGGCCGAGCACGGAAAAGAGTTCGCCCGGCCGCACCTGCAAGTCAAGACCGTCCAGCGCCACGATTTTTCCGAAACGTTTTTTCACGCCCGAAAGCTCAGCCCAGAATCCGTGGCCCATGATTTTCCTCCAAACTTTCCGAAAATTCCTCAGCTGCGTGACGACGTCACGGCCCTCGGACGCGTGCAAGAACGCCGAAGCAGCTGGTAAGCGCCCAGCAAGAGGAGAACAGCAACACTGACCACAGCCGCGGTGAGACAGGAATGGACAATGTTTCGAATCGCATCGCTGTCCGTCAACAAGTCAAGAAGCAAGAAAAGTGTCTTCATGATCTTTGATCCTCTCGAAGGAGCGCTCCCGGGCTAAGAGACGGCCGAAGATGTCTCTGTGCGCGTGTGGCGGAATAGCCGCCGCAAGTGCGGCACGCTGTACCATGCGTAAACGATGGCGCTGACCCCCGCGTACATCCACAGCCATGGCCCGAGAATGCCCCAGCGAATCAGGCCGTTGAAGTTTTCAACAAGTTGCTCGTAATGCGGAGTGCTCTGGATTCCCTCGGCCAGCACGACCAAGGTATGGCTCCTGAACATCAGCACGCACAAAATCGGCACGGCCGCAGCGTTGACAAGCATGCGCATCACCGGTACCGCCCAGGTCCAAGTCGGCTGTAAGAGGTTCACAACCCGCTGTGAAATCGAGGCCAGCACCAGTAGAAGTACCGGCACGTAAAACCGGTGCCAAGTGGGAGCAAGCTTCAAATATGCCGCCCCCGATCCCAAAATCAATTTCGGAAAGTGCGGCACGGCAATCCACCAGAAGGCCACCGTGGCCCACATGATCAGCCCGGCGAGCGAATACCCCCGGCTGACCGGGATCATCGGAGCAAGTTCTGCTGGCGGGTAGTACCACGGCTGCGGATATTTTCGCCGGATAAGATTCAAAATCGTGAAAACCGCCGTAAGGCAGATAATCTGCGCCAAGACCGGAACGAGGAAAGCATTGAACGTGATGGGAACGTGAATGATCAGCGAGACGACCACAACTGCTGCGATCGTGAGCGTCAGGTTGAACGACAAAAAGATTAAGTACATCGGAAAAAGTTCAGGCCCGATCAATTCCCACCCGAGAGACAAACTGCGATGATCCTGTCGGTAACGACGCGCTACGGTCATCGGGTCGCCGTGCTGCTTGAAAAAAGCCATCATCTCTTGGTCGCTGAATGGGCGGCCAAGCGCCGATTGTTGCTCTTCGATTTGTGAGCGAAGATCGTCCGAGAGTTCTTTGATGATGTCGTCGCTTTGCGCTCGCGGCAGGCAGCGTTTCACAGCTCCTAGATAGCTTTCCAGAATGTCCATCACGCGCTCCTAAAGGATCCCGTTCAAAGAGGAATTCATGCTCTTCCACTCGGCGAGCAATTGCCGGAAGATGGTTTTTCCAGCTTCGGAAAGCCGGTAAAACCGCTTGTTGCGCTTCTCCTCTTCACGCCACTCGCTGACCAGTAACCCCTGCGTCTCGAGCCGTCGTAGCAAGGGGTACAGGGTGCCTTCGTCGATGGGCATGCCGTGGTCGGTGAGCGCTTTACGGAGGGTGTAGCCGTATTGCTCGGTTTCAAGAGATGCCAGGACGGCCAGAATGAGCGAGCCCCGGCGTAGCTCGAGCCGCAGGTTTTCGAAAAGATCGTGGTTTGCTGTACCGGGCGACATATAGTGTACGGCACACACTGTATGTGACACAGTATAATCTGTCAAGTCCTTTTTGTGCTTTTTCGGACTGCTCTAGTTCACAGGGTCTTTCGGGGAGTTTAGGAGGCTCGGGAGGTGCGGCGGTAAGCGGCACCACACTTATAGAGCTTGTCTTTGGTGATCTCGACCACCCAGGCGATTTGCGCAGGGACATAGATGTCGTTGCCGCCCGGAGAGTACGGGACAGCCACCTCGACGTCCGTCCCTTCAAAGTACTTTTTGCGGCTCCTGAAACACAGGCCGCCTTTCGACATGTCTTCGCAGGTGACGATGTCGTCGGTAAAACCGGGGCGGCGAATGGAAGCCTTGTAACTGACCTTGGTGCGAGGGTGCTTGCGTCGGTTGTCGAGGGGGGCAGCGGGCTTGCGGTCAGCAGGTGAGGCGTAGGCCGAGGGAGTTTCGGAGATCGGAGAAGCTTGCAAGATCGAAGGAGTCTGCACAGTCGGGGGAACTGGCTTGGCCGGGGCCGCGGGAGCTTCGGCAAGCAAGGATTCAGCGGCGTTCTGTCCGGCGGCGACCAGGACGGGTTGCTCTTCGGGAACTTCCGATGAGCGCTTCCACAGGGTCGAATCTCCACACTGCTTGCAATACCGGACAATCCCCTCATTGATCAGGAAAACGTCGGATTCGACGTCGCTCTGCTCCACAGTTTCCTGCGCTTTGCAGTTGCCGCATTCCAGGAGCATGCGGCGAGACTCCTTTTCCCGCTCGGAAATGGGGGCAAAGTCGATGTCCCAAAAATCGATGTTGGAAGGGTCCACAAAGGCCACGCCGTAGGTGTAAATCTCGCCTTCCGAGCCGATGCGTCCGACCACACGCACGACGGCTTCCTTGTTTGTATCGAGATAGCGAATGATGATCTCTTGCTCGGCGGAGAGCTTATAAGTGGAGATAATCCCGGCGCCGTGTCGGCTCAGAAGCACCGTCTTGGTCATTTCCGAGAAGCCTCTGCCATCCATATCGCTTCCGGTCAAAAGGATAGCGACCTCTTTCGGAATGCGGCTGCTGCGGCGCAGGTGTTCGTAGGACACGATAAACACTCATCGAGGGAAGCGGTACTTAAAACAAGGTTAACCGGAAGTCTAGGGCTCCGGCACAGAAATTGGGGCGATGGTTCCACCGGTGCAACGGGAGATGAGGGATTTTCCCTGGCCCCGAGCGAGAACCCGAACAGCAGAGCAGGAAGGAATGCTCACGTCCCAAGGATTGCGGGCTGCTGACGAATACACGTTCGTCGGGGCTGATTCGGGGGCAAGCGCACCGATGGGTGCGCGGAAGCAAATCCTTCGAGGCCGGCCTTGGGCCCCAGACAATTACTCGTGGCGCAGGGCGACCAGAGGATCGATACGGGTGGCGCGGCGTGCGGGAATCCAGCAAGCGAAGAGCGCGATCCCCGTGAGCAGCAGGAGCACCAGTGTAAACGTGAGCGGGTCAGTGGCTTTGACTCCCATAAAGAGGCCGCTGATTACGCGCGTGCCAGCCAGCGCGATCATCAAGCCAAGTGCCAGGCCGATGCCAACCACGCCTAATCCCTGGCGCAAAACCATTTTCAGGATGTCGCGAGAGGTAGCACCCATAGCGATGCGAATGCCGATCTCCTGCGTGCGTTGCGTCGCGGCATAGGAGACCACGCTATAAATTCCGACGACGGCGAGAACCAGGCCGAGAAACCCCATCGTCGACGCCAGCTGCGCGCCAAAACGAAAAAAGAAAAAACCGTTTGCGCCTTGCAGAGATTCCCTCATCGTCTGCACTTGCGTAATGGCTAGGTCGGGAGCGAGCTCGTGGATTTGCGATTCGAGGAGAAGAGCCAGGGTTTCCGGAGGCACGGAGGTCCGCACGTGAATGGTGCGAAGGGAATTATAACTCTGATCCAGCGGCTCGTAGAAGTAAGGCTGCGGGTCTTCGCCAATGTTTTGGTATTTTCCGTCCTGGACGATACCCACGACCTCGATGAAGGGTCCCTTGGGGCCCTTCGTACTTAAGCGCTTGCCCAGAGCGTCCTCGCCAGGCCAGAACTTCTTGGCCATGTTCTGATTGACGATAGCCACAGCAGGAGCTTTTTCACTATCGGACACGGTAAATCTGCGGCCGCGAAGCAGTGGAATTTGCAGCGTGTCGAGATAACTTGGCGAGACCAGATTGTAGCCGAGTTCGGCTGGTTGCTGGCCGGCTTCGAGCGGATGACTCTCGATCCACACGCGATCGCCAGAGCTGATATAGCCGAGCGGAGTTGAAAAGGCCTGCGCGACAGACACGACGCCCGGCATAGCCTGAATGCGGCTTTCGATCTCGTGGAAGAATTCGCGGCCACGGGGCTCTTCGTAACCGACTTGTTCCACATCCACGGAGAGATTAAGAACGTGATCGGGATTGAATCCAAGCTTGATTTCTTGCGCTTTACCCAGACTGCGAATAAAAAGACCAGCGACAATCAGCAGCACCAGCGATCCCGCAACCTGTGCCACCACCAGGCTGTTCCTGGCAAATTGGCGGCGAGGGCCTGAGGACGACCCGCGTCCGCCTTCGTGGAGCACGGTGATGACATTGGTGCGTGCGGCGCGAAGGGCGGGCATAATCCCCACCACCAGGCCGGTCAGCAGAACGGCCGCGAGAGAGAAGAAGTAGACGCGACCATCCGAATGAAAATCAAAGTGCACGGGCAGATCGGTTCCGAGACGCAGGGAGCCGAGTATGCCGGCGGCCCAGGAGCCAAGAAGCAAGCCGGCGCCACCGCCCAGAAAGGAGAGCAAGAGACTCTCGGTGAGATATTGCCGGACAAGACGTCCTTGTCCGGCACCAAGAGCGGCGCGAATAGCCATTTCGCGCTGGCGTATCGTGGCGCGGACGAGCAGGACGTTTGCGATATTGAAGCACGCAACCAGAAGCACGAGACTTGCAAGAGCCATGAAAGCGATGGCGGCAACGGGAATGGGATTCTCCGGGTCGGGTTCGGGACGGGCTAGCTTTTCCGGATAGATCAGGACGGAGAGGCCTTTTTCCGTGTCGGGATGCGCCTCCGCGATGCGGTTCGAAACGACGTTGAGGGTGGCTTCGGCCTGCTTTAGGGTGACGCCGGGCTTAAGGCGGCCCATGAGGGTGAGGGTCCGAAAGCCTCGGCTGGCCCAGACTTTCTGGATGGGATTGTCGGGATCTTCGCCTAGCTCGGCACTGAGAGGAATGAATGCGTCCATATCGAGGACCGAGTACGTGCCATGAAATTCGCGGGGTGCCACCCCGATCACCGTAAAGGGATTGCCGTTCACCTCCACCTTTTTGCCGGCAACGTTTGGATCTGCGCCGAACCGTTTGCGCCAATAGGAATATCCCAGAACCATAACTGGATCGGCGCCCGGCGTGCGGCCTTCGGTCGGAAGAATCAGACGTCCGTAGGCCGGACTAATTCCAAGAGAAGAAAAGTAGTTACCGGAGACACGACTGATGATGCAATGGTCGGCCTTTTTCTCCAGGGCGACCGTGGCCAGGGTTACCTTGAAGGCTAACAAATCGCTGAAAGCGTCGGCCTGATCGCGCAGATCCTCGTAGTCGGGGATGGAAAAACGGTAATTTCCGGGTAGACCGGCTTGCTTAAGGGAGAGAACGGTAATCTGCTCGGGATGCGGGACAGGGAGCGGGCGAAGCAGGAAGCCGTTGATCACGCTGAAAAGGGTGGTGTTGACGGCCATGCCGAGGGCTAGGGTGACGATGCCGACGATGGCGAAGCCGGGGTTCTTCGTCAGCGTGCGGAAAGCGTATTGGATGTCTCTCCAGAAATTGAACATGTTTGTGCGCTCCAATAAGCGGATATGTGCTGGCACCCCGCGTTCCTCGGAATATACGCCACTAGATCATTCAAAAGCTTGTCCTTATGGCGAGTACATCAAGTTATTTGCAGGAGCAATCGTCCGGAAATGGGATTTTCCGTCTCGTTTCTGAACAGGATGAGTCATGAGGGATTGGGTAGCCCCGCCGGGGAAGGCCGGTACTCTGAGACTCGAGCAAGCCTGTTTCTGGGAACAGCTGGATTTTAAAGCAAAAAACGCCAGCGGAACGCTGGCGCTATAGGGAAAAAGCACAAACCAAACTAACTGCCAGTGTAGCCGACCGGACGCTTTCTGTCAAGGGCGGTGGACGCAATTTTTGATTTCTGTGGAGTTGCGTAGCGTTCCGGGAGGTTCGGGCGTTTTAGGCTGGAAGGGGCGGCAAATCGGAGGGTTTGGGGGGTAGAAGCGGCTAGCAGAACTTAGCGGCCTGTTCGCGGAGTATTTTGAGGCTGCCCTCGAGGTAGTCCTGAACCAGTTCAAGGTCCTTGGTCGAATAGCCGGAGGCGTGTTTGAGGGAGGCAGCGGCGAGGCCTTCATAGAGGCGGGCGACGCGTTGGAGGGCTTCCAGACAGGGACGGACAAGGACTTTGCGGCGGTCGCTGGCATCGCGGAAGCGTTCGACGAGGCCGGCTTTCTCAAGACGGTCGAGGATACCGGTGACGGCGCCGGTCGTGAGACCGGAAGCGCGAGCGATGTCTCCCGCGGTAAGGGGCCCCCGGGCATAACGGGACATCAGTTCAAAGCATCTGGTATCAGTAACATTGATGCCCAACTTCGTGGCGATAGCCTGATGGAAGAAGATGGAAGTAGTGCTGAGTTCGCGGCCGAGTTCCATGCCCACGCGGACGATCAGGGCGTTGCGTTTGCCGCCCGCGGCCGGCTTGCAGAATTTGTCCAGTCTGATGCGGCTCATTTTATCTTGACAGCTAATTATCTCACGAACTAAGATAATTAGCGACAGAAAGAGTATACCCGAAGGACGGCAGAGCGCAAAGCGGTGAGTGACAGATTCGGCCACAAGAGCAAAAACGTACGGAAAACATCGGGCTCTTTTCGGGAAACGGCCGGCAAGCTGCAAAGCGGGGTAGAATGAAGAGCAGAAAACCAGGTCTGGCCTGTAATTTTTCGAAATGACAATGCGTAGATGCAGGTGAAGGGCGTCTGTCAGGGAGAGCAGGGCATTGATGGCGACAACGGAAATACATCCAAAGTCGGATTTGAGCTCGCTGCGGATCCATGACAGTCATCGCTCGGGCGGGAAGGCCGGGAAGCTCCTGAGCTATGCGTCGGCGGTGCTCGGGGCAGTAGTCATCATCGCGGGGCTCGCGTACGCATTTCGGAACCAGACACCCGTCGTGGAAGTGGTAACGGCCCAGAAACCGGACATCGGAGGGCGCTCGGCGATCCTGAACGCGAGCGGGTACGTCACGCCGCGGCGAAGGGCCACGATTGCGGCGAAAATTACGGGACGGGTTACGGGCGTGTTTTTCGATGAAGGGACACGCGTACACGCGGGTCAGTTGCTCGCGACACTGGATGATTCCGACGTGAAGAAAGCGCTGGATTCCGCGAAAGCGGACCGGGATTCGTCGCAGGCGGCGATTGCGGATTTTCAAGTACAACTCAAGTTCTCGCAAATCGAATTGCGACGGGCCGAGCAATTGCAGCAGGCCGGTGTACAGACGCAGGAGCAACTGGACAGCGCCAGCACGAACGTGGACAGCCTGAAGGCTAAAATCAATCTGGCGAAGCAGCAAGTGCAAGCATCCGAAATGCGGATTCGCGAGGCGCAGCAGGCGGTGGACAATTGCGTGATTACCGCGCCGTACGACGGGATCGTGGTTTCGAAGGATGCGCAAGTCGGCGAGATGGTGTCGCCGGTTTCCGCGGGCGGAGGATTTACGCGGACGGGCATTGCCACGATTGTGGACATGAATTCGAACGAAATTGAAGTGGACGTGAATGAGTCTTACATTGCGCGGGTGAAAGATCGGCAGAAGGTGACGGCGATCCTGGATGCGTATCCGGATTGGGAGATTCCGAGTCATGTGCGGACGGTGATTCCGACGGCGGACCGGCAGAAGGCGACCGTAAAGGTGCGCATATCGTTCGACAAGCTGGATCCGCGGATTTTGCCGGACATGGGGATTAAGGTGACGTTTTTGAGCGACGAACCGGTGAAGAAGGCCGATGCGAGCGCGCCGGTGGTGGCGGCTTTGCTTCCGAATGACGCGTTGCACGACGACGGGGGAAAAAAGATTGTGTTCCTGGTGAAAAACGAGAAGCTCGAACGGCGGGCGGTGGCCGTGGGAAAGGCACAGGGAACGCAGACGGAGATTTTGTCGGGGATCGTGGCTGGTGACGCGGTGGTCGTGAAGGGGCCTGCCAATATGCAAGACGGGCAGACTGTCCAGATTAAGAAGTAGGGCGAAAAAACAGGTAATCGGAAACAGGAGCGGCGAAAATGATTCGAGTGGATGGCCAGGGAAGCGGGAAGAGCCTGATTCAAGTGCGCGGGCTGACAAAGACCTACCGCCGCGGCGGGGAAGAGATCCAGGTGTTGCAACGGCTCAATCTGGATGTGGACAAGGGCGACTTCGTGGGATTCATGGGGCCGAGCGGCTCGGGGAAAACCACGTTGCTGAATCTGCTTGGCGGGCTGGACGTGCCGTCACAAGGCAGCATTACGGTCGACGGCGACGAAATCACGCACATGTCCGGGAGCAAGTTAACGCAGTGGCGCGCGCGGCATGTCGGGTTCATCTTTCAGATGTACAACCTGATTCCTGTGCTGACGGCGTTTCAGAATGTGGAGCTGCCACTGCTGCTGACAAAACTTTCAAAAGCCGAGCGGCGCAAGCATGTGGAAACCGCGCTGAATGTGGTGGGGTTGACGAATCGCATGAACCATTATCCACGGCAACTTTCCGGCGGACAGGAGCAGCGCGTGACCATTGCGCGCGCGATTGTCTCCGACCCGACCTTTCTGCTCTGCGACGAGCCCACGGGCGACCTGGACCGGAAGAGCGCGGACGAAATCATGGCCCTGATTGAGGAGCTTGTAGCGAATCATGGCAAAACCGTGCTGATGGTGACACACGACGCGGTTGTGGCGGCACGAGCGCACACCACGCTGCATCTCGACAAGGGTGTGCTCGTGGAGGCTTCCAAGCTCGAGCAAGGGGTGGTAGCCGGGGGCGTGGCATGAAATTCCGCTCGCTGATCTTCGCCAATCTTTTCCGAAAAAAAGTACGCTTGACCCTAACCATCGGATCGTTCGCGATTGCGCTGGTGCTTTTCACGTTCCTGGCGGTGGTGAACAGCGCGTTCAGCCGCGGAATTGACATTGCCGGGGCAGACCGCCTGGTGATCGTCAACCGCATTGGGCTGATCCAAACGATGCCGATATCGTATGACGATCAGGTGCGGGCGATTCCCGGGGTGAAGTTTGTGACGCACGATCACTGGTTCGGCGGGGTTTATCAGGAGGAAAAAAACTTCTTTCCACAGTTCGTCATTGACGTCGAAAACCACCGCAAAGTGTATCCGGAATTCATCGTACCCGATGATCAATGGAATACTTTCGTGAAGGACCAGCAAGGTGCGATTGCCGGAGCGACCACAGCGAAGCGATTTGGCTGGAAGGTAGGAGACCGCATCCCTATCAAGAATTCTCTTTACGGTCCGACGAAAACGTGGGAATTCAATCTGGACGGCATCTATCACACGGCGAAGGCGGATGGCGACCAGGGCCAGTTCTGGCTGCAGTGGAAAAACTTCGATGAGAATGTTCCTGCCGTCGTCAAGAGCACCGCGGGATGGTACATCCTCAAACTCGATAGCCCGGACGACGCCGTGCGCGTCGCGAAGACTATCGACGCGAAGTTCGCCAATTCCTCTTACGAAACCAAGACCGAGACCGAGTCGGCCTTTGCGGCGGGGTTTGCCAAACAGTTTGGAAATATCGAATTCCTGATTTTAACGATCGGGAGCGTGGTCTTTTTTACTCTGCTTCTGGTTACAGGAAACACGATGGCCATTTCGGTCCGCGAACGTACTGGCGAGCTGGCGGTCTTAAAAGCCATCGGAGTAACGGATGGTACGATCCTCTTTCTTGTTCTTGCCGAATCGACGGTGATTGCGCTCTTCGGAGGCCTCCTGGGCCTCTTACTCGCATGGGTGGCCATTCCGGTGATTAGCGCCGCAGTCACGGGGCTGCTGCCTCCACTGCTTCTGTCAAAAACAATGCTGTCCCTTGGCCTGGTGTTTGCTGTTTTTGTCGGTGTAGTCAGCGGACTGCTCCCCGGCATAAGCGCGATGCGCATGCGCGTTGTGAATGCTTTGCGGAGGGTTTGAGATGGCAATTCCGATTGTCTACAACATTCGCAGCGTAAGAGCACGCTGGACATCGACGATCGTTGCGGTGCTGGGGATTGCGGGGACCGTGGGAGTTTTTGTGGCGATGCTGTCGCTTGCGCGCGGCTTCCATGCCACGCTAGTAGCCTCGGGCTCGGAGGATAATGCGCTAATCGTTCGCGCCGGTGCTACATCGGAAATGACCAGCGGGGTTCCTCTGGACTCGGTGAAGATCATTCAAGACGCTCCTGGAATTGCGCGGGGAACCGCCGGCCCTTTGGTCACTCCGGAAGCCGTGCTCATGGCGCCGATTCCGCTGCTCTCGACGGGCACGGACGCCAATGTGGAGCTTCGCGGCGTTTCGCCGAACGTGTTGGAGATACGCAAGCAAGTGAAGATTGTGCAGGGCCGCATGTTCAAGGGCGGGCTCGCTGAAGTGGTGGTGGGCAAGAATGCCAGCACCACGTACTCCGGGTTGACGCTGGGAAAGACCATTGCATTGGGCAACGTACACTGGCAGGTTGTGGGGATTTTTGACGCCGGCAGCAGCTCCTTCGATTCCGAGGTTTGGGCCGATTCGCACCTTCTCTCCGCGGCCTACAATCGCCCCGAAACGAATTTTCAATCCGTCACCGTGCACCTCACCTCGCCCGAGGCTTTGAGCCAATTGAAGGACTCGGTTACCACGGACCCGCGGCTGAATGTGGACGTCATGCGCGAAATTGATTACTACGCCAAACAATCCACGAGTATGACCACGCTGATTACGCGTCTCGGGGGGTTCGTCGCTCTGATCATGGCGGTGGGGGCGGTCTTCGGTGCGCTGAACACCATGTATTCGGCTGTCGCGGACCGAGGCCGGGAAATTGCCACCATGCGCGCTCTTGGATTTGGCGGGCCTTCCGTGGTTTTCTCGTTTCTGCTTGAGGCGCTTTTGATTTCTTTTGTTGGCGGTGTGTTGGGTTGCTTGGCTGTTCTCAAGCTGAACGGCTTGACGACAAGCACCATCAATTTTCAGACTTTCTCCAATCTCGCGTTCGCGTTTAGGATTACACCGGACCTGCTTGTGATGGGTGTTGTGTTCGCGCTGGCGATGGGGGTGCTGGGCGGGTTGTTTCCGGCGATTCGAGCGGCGAGGTTGCCTGTGGCTACGGCTTTGCGGGAACTGTAAGTTTCAGAATCAAAACACAAAGAAAAAAACATTCTCTCAGGGAACCGAGGGGTCAATCGGGGCACAGAGACCTCTGTCTGCGTTACAATCCCGGACATGAGTGAAGAAAAAAAAGACCGCGATTTGGGGATGGGGCGCGCCATTACTCGGCGCTATTTTTTGAATGGCGTGGCTGTTGGCGTTGGCGGGTTACTTGGGGCGGAGTCGCTTTTGGCCGCGGCGCTTGATGACTTTGCGCCGGAGAAGGCGGCTGGGTACTATCCGCCGGCTCTGATGGGGATGCGCGGGAATCATGATGGGACGTTTACGTTTGCGCACCGGTTGCGGGATGGAGGGAGCTGGGAGACAGATGGTGCGGCAGCAAAGACGGGCGAGTCTTACGATCTGGTTGTGGTGGGCGGCGGGATCAGCGGTCTTGCGGCGGCGTATTTTTACAGGAAGAGCGCCGGACGCGACGCGCGGATTTTGATTCTCGATAATCATGATGATTTTGGCGGGCATGCGAAGCGAAATGAATTTCGCGCGGGAAACCGGATGGTGTTGAGTTATGGGGGAACGCAGTCGATTGAAAGTCCGGGGAAATACAGCGATGTGGCCAGGTCACTGATTAGAGAGATTGGGATAGAGACGGAGCGCTTTTACAAGGATTACGACCGGACGCTCTATGCGAAGTTAGGGACGGGGGCCTTCTTTGACAAGGAGACGTTTGGCGAAGACCGGTTGATTGCGGGGATGAACGCTACGCCCTGGCCGGAGTTTTTGGCAAAGGCGCCGCTTTCAGACGTGGCGAGGCGCGAGATCGCGCGTGTTTATACCGAGAAGGTGGATTACCTTCCGGGGCTCTCGAGGGAAGAGAAGCGCGCTAGGCTCGCGAAGATTAGCTATGCGGATTATCTGACGAATTTCTGCAGGGTGCATCCGGAGACGCTGCCGTTTTTTCAGACGTTTCCGCATGATTTGTACGGAGTGGGGATTGACGCGGTTTCTGCGCTGGGGTGTTTCGAATCGGGCGACGACTACGAATCGTTTACTTATCCCGGTTTTGACGGATTGGATCTTGGCGAGCACGAGAAGGAAGAGCCCTACATTTTTCATTTTCCGGATGGCAATGCGTCGGTGGCGCGGCTGCTTGTGCGCGCGTTGATTCCGGTCGCCATGCCCGGGAAGTCGATGGATGATGTTGTGACGGCGCGCGCGGATTACAGCAAGCTGGATGCGGATGGTGCCGCGGTGCGCATCCGGTTGAACAGCACGGTAGTCCACGTACAGCATGCCGGGGCGAGCGACGGAGCTGGGGCAGGGGCGAAGACGGTAGAAATTGCCTATATGCGGGGAAAGAAGTTGCAGTCCGTCAAAGCGAAGAATTGCATACTGGCCTGCTACAACGGGATGATTCCGTACCTTTGCCCCGAACTGCCGCAGAAGCAGAAGGAAGCACTGTCGTATCTTGTGAAGACGCCGCTGGTGTACACGCATGTGGCGCTGAGGAATTGGACTTCCTTTGCGAAGCTGGGCCTGCATCAGATCGTTGCACCGGGGGGATATCACACCTACACGGCGCTCGATTTTCCCGTGAGCATCGGTGAATATGCGTGCCCCCGCACGCCCGAGGAGCCGATGGTGCTCTTTATGCTGCGCACACCGTGCAACCCGGGGCTGCCGATGCGGGATCAATATCGCATGGGACGAATAGAATTGATGAACACGCCGTTTTCGAAATTCGAACAGAACATCCGGGATCAGCTGGGGAGAATGCTTGGTGGCGCAGGATTTGATCCGGCGCGGGACATCGAGGGGATTACGGTGAATCGCTGGGCGCATGGATATGCGTACTCGCCGAACTCGCTCTTTGATCCGGATTGGAAAGAGGAAGAGAAACCGTGGGTGATCGGACGGAAGCCGTTCGGCAAAATTGCGATTGCGAATTCGGATGCGGGTGCCAACGCGTACACCAATGAGGCCATCGACCAAGCTTGGAGAGCGGTGGGAGAAGTCTTGAAGGCTTAGAAGGGAATTGGCGCCAGGTTGGCGGCGGTTGGTTTAAAATCAGATTGAAGGTTTTGGAAGCCAAATGTGTTATTGTCTTTGCTGTAGACTCCCGAAGTAGGGTTGCCTGAACTCCCTGTAGGGCGCGCTTTTTGGCCCTCCCTCCACTGAATTCAGCCAATTTCAGGCCAGTGTAACGTAGCGTCCGGGGAGCGCAAGCTTGCCGAGATCCTGCACTCATGGTGCTTCGAAGAGTTCAGGGAGAATCAAGATGAAGAGTTTGTTTGTCGGCAACATGAGTTTTCAGACCACCGAAGGCGAGCTTCGCGATTTGTTCACGCCGTTTGGGCAAGTGACGCGCGTGCACATGGCGATGGACCGGGAAACCGGGCGCGCGCGGGGGTTTGCATTTGTGGAAATGCCCAACGATGAGGAAGCGGCCAAGGCCATGGCCGGACTCGACGGGAAAGAATTGGGCGGGCGCAATTTGAAAGTGAATGAAGCGCGGCCAAAGGGCGAAGGCGGGCCACCGCGCGGGCCTCGGAATTTTGGCGGGCCGGGCGGAGGCGGTGGTGGCCGCGGCAAGGGCGGCGGCGGCGGCCGCGAACGATTTTCGAATGAGGACTACCGCGAGTCTGCGCGGCAGCCTCGCGAACCGCGCTGGTAACAGAACGCGAAGGGGATGGACAGTGAGGGCGCGTACCGCGCCTGCTGCGTTTGCGAGGAGACGCAATGACTACGACATTTCAGAAACGGCAAAAAGAAATGAAGCGGATGGAAAAGCGCAAAATGAAGGAAGAAAAGCGCGTCCAGAGGAAACTGGATAAGACTGCGGAGAAGGAATCGGGAGTCTCGACAGAAGAGATTCTAGTGCCGCTGACGGGGCCGATTCCTTACGATCCAGAACAGTAGCTAACAACCCACCAGAAGCGCGGTTTTCGAAGCGCTTCGTTTTAGCGGAGAGCAATTCAGCATCATTCGCGAATTCGCGCGGGAATAGCGTTCCGCGGAGACGGAGAACTGCGCGTGCGTTTTTGTCTCGCGCGTCTGGCCAGGCTCGGGCGCATCGGGCGGGCGTGGGATCTCCTGGTTCGATCTTCAGTGCATGGACATGGGGCCGCCTTTTGCTTGGGGTCGGCGCATCAGAAGAATAAAGGGCAACATCAAGACGAATAGTCCCGCCAATATCAGGAAGATGCTGTTGTAGGCGAGCATGCTGGCTTGCTGCTGGACCATGCCAAACATGGCGGCGCGCGCCTGGTACGTAGCAGTGTGGCTGTCCGAGCCGCCGGACATGAACATCCCGTGAAGCGAGTTCATCATATTTAAGGCGCTTGGGTTGTACGGAGTAACATGCGCGCCGAGTTGGGAGATATTCCGCTGCTGAAAGCGGATTTGCATCGTGCTGACGGCGGAAATGCCGATGCTGCCGCCGAGATTGCGCACGAGATTGAAGAGACTGGTGGCGTTGCCCATGTTTTCCTTGCGAATGGGAGCCATGCTGATGGTGGTAAGGGGGACGAAAATGAGGCCCAGCGACAGGCCCATTATCAGTTGCGGCCAGAAGAAATCCCAGTAGCCCGCGCTGAGACTGAGGCGTGAGAATTGGAAGAGCGTCCACCCGCACACAATCAATCCCGCGGTCAGCATTTTGCGCGGATCAAATTTGGCCATGATGATTCCGGCGACGGGCATGGCGATGAAGGAGCCAAGCCCGCGAGGCGCCATGGCTATACCGGCGCGGATGGCGGGGTAGCCGAGGAGCGTTTGGAGGATGAGCGGGATCAGCACCGTTGTGCCGTAAAGGCCGACCCCGAGCAGGGACATGAGGAAAACGCCCGTGGAGTAGGTGCGGTCCTTGAAAACGCGAAGATTGACGACGGGATCTTTGATGTGAAGCTCATAGAGCAGAAACGCAATCAGCGTAACAACGGCGACGATGGCCACGGCCGTAATCCAATCCGTGCTGAACCAATCTTTCTCCTGGCCCTTATCGAGCACAATTTGCAGGGTGGCAATTCCTACGGCCAGCAGTCCGATGCCCCAGTAGTCGATTTTCTGAGAAGCGCGCCGGATGTACGATGGATCGAAGATAAAGAGCGAGGTCATCACGATGGAGGCGATGCCGATCGGCACATTGATGTAAAAGACCCATCGCCAAGAGTGGCTGTCGGTGAGCCATCCGCCGAGGACAGGGCCGAGCATGGGCGCCACGACGATGCCGAGTCCCCAGAAGCCCATGGCTTTCCCGCGGTCTTCCGGTGGAAAGGATTCGAGCAAAATGGCTTGCGAAATGGGCTGCAGACCGCCGCCGCACGCGCCCTGGATAATCCGGCATGCAACCAGAAAAGGAAGGCTGGGAGCGAGGCCGCACAAAAAGGATGCAATCGTAAAACCGGTCACCGAGAGCATGAGCATGCGCTTGCGGCCAAAGAAATTAGAGAGCCAGCCGGTGAGCGGTAGAATGATGGCGTTGGCGACGAGATAGGAAGTGAGAGTCCAGGTGGCTTCGTCGACTGTGGCGGAGAGGCTGCCAGCAATGTGAGGGAGCGAGACGTTGACGACTGTAGTGTCCAGCACTTCCATGAACGTGCTGAGCATCACGGAGATGGCAATAATCCAGGGGTTGACGTGGGGATGACTTTGCGGCGCTTCCTGGGCCATCAAGACCTCGAACTGCTCCTTGACGAACGTTCAGATCTTCTTCGATGAAATCATACGGTCTGAGCGGAGTGCTGGCAAACGTTCGTGGCGAAGCGTGTGTTCTAACGCCACTTTGCCCTTCGAGAAAAATGTTCACAATCGCCTGATTGCTGTATCTTGTCTGCATACAAAACGAAGAAAGGAACGCAAATGAACGCTCGCAATCCTCGCCGCGAATTTCTCGCCGGAATGGGTGCGCTGGCTGGCGCGGCGGCTCTTCCCGGCGGCTGGCTGGCGGCTCGAGAAAACCTGTATGGTCGGGCCGACCTGTCGTACTTCGACACGCCAATTCCTCCGGGGCCGTTCGAACTTCACATCGGATACGCCGCCATCACCTGGGGCGGAAACGATCGACAAGCAATCGAGGACATCGCCGCGGTTGGATTTCCGGGAATTCAAATACGTTCCAACAGCGTCCAGGAATTCGGAAGCGGCGCGGCGTTGCGTGAGGTGCTCGAGAAACACCACCTCAAGATGGTTGCCCTGTCTAGCGGGAACCTGAGCATCGACCCGGCGATCGAATCGTCGGAAATCGACAAGCATGTAGCCAATGCGAAATTTCTCCGCGATGCGGGAGGGCTGTATCTCCAGGTGATTGACGAGCGGCCCAAGGATCGCGCAATCGTGCCGGCGGACTGCAAAAGGCTCGGCGTGCTGTTGACGGAACTGGGCAAGCGCATCGTCGATTTGGGAGTGCAGCTCGGATACCACAACCACATGGGAGCGATGGGAGAAACTCCGGAGGCGGTCGACCAGATCATGGAGGCGGTCGATCCTCGTTATGCAAAACTTGAGCTGGATGTGGCGCATTACTTTCAGGGTGGCGGTGACCCGGCAAAGGCTGTTGAGAAGTACAGCGACCGGCTGCTTTTTCTGCACCTGAAGGATGTCGAGCGGCTGCCCGGCGGCCCCGATCGGAAACAATCCTATCGCTTCGTCGAACTCGGTCGAGGCTCGGTAAATCTTCCGGCGGTGCTCGATGCGCTTCGTAAAATAAACTTCCGCGGATGGGGAATTCTCGAGCTCGACGCCGTGCCGGACAAGGCGCGAGCGCCAAAGGAATCGGCGATCATCAGCAAAAAATATGTCGAGGAAAAACTGGGGTTGACGGTATGAGCTCACCCTTTCGTGTCGCTGTCATCAACGATGAGATTGGCCAGGACTTCGGCCGCTCTTGCGAAGTGATTGCGCGCGAGTTTGGCCTTGAGTGGATCGAACTGCGCGCCATGTGGAACAAGAATATCCTCAATCTCGATGCGAGCGAAGTTGCCGAAGCTCGCCGCATCCTCGAAAAATACAAGTTGCGGGTCACCGACATCGCCAGTCCGCTGTTCAAGGTCGACTGGCCGGGGGCGCCGAAATCCGCATTCAGCCCCAAGGGCGCGCAATTCAACGCCGATTTCACTTTCGAGCAGCAGGATGATGTCCTCGAGCGCAGCCTTGAGCTGGCGAAGGTCTTCCAGGCCGAACGAGTGCGTTGCTTCGATTTTTGGCGGCTCGATGATCCAGCACCGTATCGCGCGGCGATGAATGAGAAGTTGCTTTTGGCCGCGGGTGTGGCAGGGAAGAAGGGTGTGACACTGCTGCTCGAAAATGAAGCGGCCTGCAATACGGGTACGGCAGCGGAAGCAGCCAAAGTTCTCGCTGAAATAAAATCCCCTTCGTTCATGTTGAACTGGGACCCGGGGAATGCTGCCTCGCGTGGCGAAAAGGTATTTCCAGATGGATACGCGCTGATCCCGAAAGAACGCATTGGCCACTGCCATTGCAAAGACGTCACGAAAAGAGCGGATGGGAACAATTATGATTGGGCCGCGATGGGCCGCGGCATCATTGATTGGACGGGTCAGTTCGCTGCGCTAAAGCGCGACGGCTATCATCTTGCCGTCAGTCTGGAAACCCACTGGCGCGGGGCAGCCACGCCCGAGGAATCCACACGGCAGAGCTGGGCGGGAATGAAGAATGATCTGCAAAAAGCCGGAGCGCTGTGAATCGCCGGAGGAAACGGAGACAAACGATTACGATGAAACGTATGGTCGCCGTCGTTGCAGTTACCTTGTGGTTTGCGTCCAGCTCGCTGGCGCAAACAGCCCGTTGGGCAGAAAAGACCTCGAATGGCTGGTACGCCCAGCAACCCTGGCTGGTTGGCAGCAATTACATTCCTTCGACCGCGATCAATGAGCTCGAAATGTGGCAAGCAGAGAGCTTCGATCCGCAACGCATCGACACGGAGCTGGGTTGGGCGGAATCACTCGGGTTGAACACCATGCGCGTGTTCTTGCACGACCTGCTCTGGCAACGGGACCCTGCGGGATTCAAAAAACGAATCGATATCTTCCTGAGCATTGCCCAGAAGCACAAAATCCGGCCTCTCTTTGTGCTCTTCGATTCCTGCTGGGACCCGAATCCCAAACTCGGCAAGCAACATGCGCCGACGCCCGGCGTTCACAATTCCGGCTGGCTGCAAAGTCCCGGAGCCGCAGCGCTCAAGGATCCGAGCCAATATCCCCGATTGGAAGCTTATGTAAAAGGAGTGGTCGGAGCCTTCGCGCACGACAAGAGAATTCTCGGCTGGGACGTTTGGAACGAGCCGGACAATACCAACAACGGAAGTTATGCAAGCTCCGAGCCACCCAACAAGGAAGAACTCGTGCTGGCTCTATTGCCGCGGGTGTTTGCTTGGGCGCGCGAGGCGGGGGTGTCCCAGCCGCTTACAAGCGGCGTTTGGAAAGGGGATTGGTCGACTCCCGAGAAACTGGGCCCCATGGAGAAAATACAGTTGGCGCAATCCGATGTCGTTTCTTTCCACAACTACGACGCTCCTGACGTTTTTGAGAAACGAGTTTTGTCACTGCAGCAGTATCATCGGCCTATTCTTTGCACGGAATACATGGCGCGGGGGAATGGCAGCACGTTTCAAGGCACGCTGCCCGTCGCAAAGAAATATCACGTCGCGGCTATCAATTGGGGACTCGTTGCAGGTAAAACCCAGACTTATTTGCCATGGGATTCCTGGAAGAATCCTTATGTGAATCGTGAACCAGTGGTGTGGTTTCACGAGATTTTCCGCACAGACGGCCAGCCGTACCGGCAGGAAGAGGCCGATTTCATCCGCACAATTATTGGGAATTCCGCAGGAGCCAATGGACAGCGTTAGCCGATAAGTCCCATCGAGCCATCTTCGTTAAGTGATGCCCCCGGATATTTGGAAGGCCCCGGAACACATCCAAGGGCAGGGAAGAGTTTGGTTCCGGGACGTGGACTCGAACCACGATACTCAGCTTCAAAGGCTGATGTCCTACCGATTAGACGATCCCGGAAGTGTTGCAAACACTACATTTAACATCATGCCGCAGCCACTGCCCGAGGGTCAACTGGGTCAAACTCAGCACTTTTCGTACCGAATTTAGGAGCGTAATCGGGCAATCGTTCGAGTTCATTTTGCATGAAGTTAGGACGAAGATGAGTATAGCGATTCACCATCTCCTCGCTTCCGTGCCCGATCCACTTCTTGATAACAACCATCGGTGTTCCTGCCATAACCAGTGCGCTGACGCGGTGATGCCGGAAGCCGTGCATGCCGCCACGTTCCAGCCCGAGTTTGCGAAGCAGCGGGTGTAGATGCTTATTTAGAACGACGCAGTTCACGAGAGGAGTCTTCCGCTTTGATTGGAAGACCAGACCTTCCTTTCTGCCGTTCAATTGATCTTTCAGCATCTCCATAACGTAAGGCTTAACGTTGACCCAGCGGGTTGCGTTCCTGGTCTTGGGTGAGCCGACCTCTTGGCGATACATACTCTTGTTGATGCGAACGACGTTCTGCTGGAACAACAGATCGTCCACAGTCAAGGCATATAGCTCGCCGGCACGAGCACCTATCTCGGCCGCCAGTTTGAACAATACTTTGTATTGCCCTTTGGCAGCTTCGACGATTTGCTCCACCTCTTCCACCAGGTAGCAACGGGGATCGCTTTCCACCTCAGATTTCGAGGAGTAAGAGATCGCACCTTTTCCAAACTTCTTTCCAAGAGCAGTTTGCAGTGTCTTCACTATACCTTTGACGGTCGTCGGCGAGAGATGAGCCAGTTCTGGCTCACCGACCCACTCATTGACCGCCGCAGCCGTGATGACTTCCACCGGGCTCTTCCCCCACTTTGGCAGCAGGTAAGTCAGGTGGTACGCAATCAAATCTCGGTAAGAAGGCTTCCGTTTCGCAACGTAAGTCTGTTCCCACCTCTGCACTCTCTGGGCAAAGTTTTCAGTTGACGGGATCACGTAGGCCGGAAGGTCGATGCCCTCCTGGCGTATGATCTCTTTCAACTTTCTCTTTGCTTCAGATTTGGTCATGTCCTTCTTGAAGCCAAGCACAACAGACCGCTTTTGACGCTCCATTTGCCCCGGAACATCTATAAGGTATCTGCCACGCCAGGCTCCATTTCTTTCTTCAATCGTTCCGTTTTGACCAGTTCTGCGACTCATCGATTTTCCTCTCCGATGAACCGTTCGAACCGTTGCGTCGGGCATCGTAACAGATTTTAGGAGGAGCGTCATACCGCCGCCTCTACCGCGCTAAGCCCGAGCACAGCTTCATCGATGGTCAAATGTAGACGGGGAGATTCAAGGACAACTACGGCCGCGGAGTTTTTGGGGGTCTTGGAAGCCACGAAATACACCTCTTGGTTTGGTTCCAAGAGGCATATGCATCGGATGATGGTTCCCGATCGTTTATGCTTCTAAGAGTGACGCCGGGGAGGCGCCAAACGGGATCTCTACCCTCTGCGTCTATAGTGCGCAGCTTGCCCGTGAGCTTCACCGCATATCGTCATACGGAACGACTGAGACGAGAACTGGTTGGAGCCCGACGACCGGCATCCTCGTTCAGATCGCGACTTTTAACCTCATTGTCGCCAACGATATAGTAGCACAGTCGGCATCTATTCGTCAAACACAAAGGTGGTGTCCTATTTTGAGGGTGCCTTTACGTCCAATGGGTTATGTGGATTCTGGCGGGCGTTATGTTGCTTAGTAAGCTTTGCTTAAGCCAAAAGGTTCGACTTTCCCCTCTACAGCTCCTTTTGGGGGGAAGGCTTTCTGTCCATTGAGCGCAACATATTGATAAACGAAACTGGTTCCATGCGGCTTGTCGGAGTCATCAAAATAGCCAATGCACCCAACCCAAAACACTTCGACAGTGTCGCCCGTGGGAATATCTTGGCGCTGGGCAACCACCGGTCCCGACGGAAATGGTTGCCCGTCTCCGGGAAGCAAGAACAAGCCCATATTTTGCTGATGCAGCATGGCAGTAATGTCCGGCTTACAAATAAACTCAGGGGCGTTAGAGAGTCGGTCAAATGGATTTAGGTTGACGGTGGTGAAAATCTTCACAACCAACTTTCCTTCCTCGATAGCGTTGATAGCCGGAGAAGCGCCACCATTTTTGATGCTATGGTCGATTTGCGCGTGGACTCCATTCAAATCGAAAACAAGTGGACCGACTTTATCAATGCTAATAATTCCCGCCCATGGACGGTGGGAGGCGACAAACTCCTTGCTCTGTTCAGTCAAGGTTCCCTTCATTACGTCAAGCTGCCCCCCATAAATGCACAATGCCCAAATAGCAAGTACAGCCAAGAATCCATTTACTATCAGTTGCAGCCATTCAACGGGCCGCGTACCGGACGAAGGCGAGTTGCCGATATCGGATTCGGAGTCATCGCCTTTGCTTGCTTGGCCAGGTGTTGGACCCTTGGACTCTTGGGGCTTATTAGCGGGATTCTTTCTTCTTATCATAGCGCCAAGCTCCTATTTGACTTGGACAACCTTTAATGAGCTCCAACCTTCACGGAACGTAAGCATGTTTTCCCTTGCGCCGATAGTACGCCCATGCGGCGGCATCCTCATCGTGCTCTTTGGACAGGGTATGAGTAAAGTAAGTTCTCATCCAAGTTAGAATACTTCCAACACGAAGAAATCCGGGCCGTGTCTCACATTCATCCTTAGACCCCCAAATTGTGGTGGCATACTTAGCTCATGGCGAAGCGTCCGCGCGACCCCAGTCAACTTGCCAAATTGATCGTAAACATAGCTGCCGGCGAAGGAGTGAATCAATGATCGAACAAATCAAAGCCGCCGTCCATGGTGCAGTGGGAACGAACCAGAAGACTGCTATGTTCCACTTTCAGGTGTTAAAAAACGCCGATGAGCTGGCAGACATAGATCCGAAAGGCTTCTGTAAAGAAATTTCGGTTGAGGAAAGCTTTGCGTCCGAGTTCAGAAAAATGATTGCCTTGGCTCGTCTGATGAAGGAACAAGGGACCAAGCTTACTCGAATTTGAGAGCCTACCGAGGGCCGGCACCTCTACCGTATACGTCTACGCCGGTATCTACGGCGATGTCTACGTCGATGTCTCCACCTAGGAAGTCTTTCTGTTTTTTGGAAAATCCACTCTAAAATCAAATCAAATTTGAAAACGTGTTCAGCCATCGCTTGAGTGATGAATGCGCGTGCAGGCTCTGGATCTGTGGACAAAAAGAATCCGTTGAGACGCAAGAAGCTGTCCCGCGGTTGATCCCAAGACTCTGGAGCCCCTGTTTCCGCGCACGTGGAATCACAAAGCGATAGGTGCCCGGAAGGTGAAGGCTCAGAAGCAGCCGACTGTGAACAGCGAGCAGATCGAGGCCGCGATCAAAGCTGCAACGACCTGGCAGGAAGGGCTGCTCTATGCTGTCCTCGCCGGAACCGGATTGAGAATTTCTGAATGCCTTTCCCTACGTGTTGGCCCCATCGATGGCGATGATCAAACAGCCTGGCTTGCAGATCAGAGCCTGGTCAAAGTTCGTTCGTCGATCTATCAGGGCGAGGAGTTGCGCGGCCGTGTTAAGACCCAGGCGGCGAAACGTTTTGTAGACCTGCACTCAAACTTGAACGAAGCGATCCGAAAGTTCGCAGAGGCCAGTGGCATCAATGCCGGTGAGTTTCTGTTTCAGGAAAATGCCGAGCCTCTCGATGCATACGTGCTTCGAGCCCGCGCAATTCGACGCGGCGTCCCTGGTTTTCATAGCCTTAGGCGTTTTCGAGTAAGCCATCTTCGGTCCGTGCCCGTGCTCGAAGATTTAATCCGCTATTGGGCGGGCCACGGTCCCGAGTCGATCACCAGCTTGTACGCAAAACTAGGTGAAGATGTTGAGCTCCGCCAGCAGTGGGCCGCTCGGGCGGGCCTCGGCTTTTCATTGGATCAAATAGGGCACATGGCGTCCTCCAAGCTGCCAAACCCCAAGCCGCGTGATACCAAGTCCAAACGACGCAAGTCCCACCGCGTTTCCACAGTCATGGTTGCCAGGGCTATGCAACTCGAATCTGTACGCAGAGCTGCCCTCGTAAAATCCTAAAAAGTTAAACGAAAGGAACGCCCATGCTGGATGATCGCAGTGGTGTGTTCATCGTACAGAACTCGCAGAGGAACGTGATCGCGCTATGGGCCGGCGTTTACCAGGCGCGCAGTCGCCACGAACAGCTAGAAGAAATTCGAGAACGCTTCCCGAACGCCGATGAGAAAAATTGCCGAGCCCTCCTCGAAAGAGATTCGCGGTGCCGCGTGCATGTAGAGCACACACCTCGCGGCGTGCCTGTGGTTTTGTCGAAGCGTGGGGCTCGCATTTTAACTCGCAAAAAGCTCCGCAGTTTTATGATGGAATATCAGTGCGATTGCTACTCAGTTCCGAGAAGTTTTCTTGAGTCTCTCGCGGAGAGCGAGTACGGATTGTTTTGGACACAACTGCACATGAAGCAAAAGCTAGCACTGTTGGACTGTGTCGCAGGCTTGTGCAGGTGGAGGTCCCGATGATTGTTTCACGCGATGCTGATGGACACCTGGTCCCGTTGTTCCAGTGCCGAGATTCTCAGGGCAAAACTTTTCTCGAAGCGTTGGAAAGCATGCCCGAGGAGTCGAAGCGCCAGTGCCGCAACGCTCTTCGCGAGCACTACGGTCTACCCCTGGACCCGCTCGATGCATTCCCGATCAACTGAACATCTGTTCAATCCAAAGACTGCCCGCCTGTATCCAATTCAGAACATACGTCTCTCAAAGCCGAGCTAGTCCACGTCTCGCTTTGGAAAATCTCTCGCTTCGTCTGTGAGTCCAGCCACCTGCCTACGAACTAATCAGCGTAGGCAGCGGGAAGGGCTCAACTCTTCAACTAAACAAAACAAGGGAGCACCAAATGCACACTTTCAGCATGCATATAAACTTACTAGGTCTACCTCGGCCGAAGATGGTATCCGTCCGGCGAATCCAGATTACCGTCTGCAGATTCTTCGCCCATCTTGCTGATGGCAGGTGCCAGGCGATATAGTTACTCTCCATGGAGTTCCACATGGACTTTCACAAGATCTGGCAAGAG